>Ga0209700_100224_pt1 | contig 95523 bp, 51 predicted proteins | sample SiratroredBW_FD_187528 | JGI IMG/M metagenome (GOLD analysis project Ga0209700, IMG submission 187528) | Root nodule microbial communities of legume samples collected from California, USA - Siratro red BW (SPAdes) (version 2) | ecosystem: Host-associated > Plants > Roots > Nodule | place: USA...
AAAAAATTTTATTTTTTTTTTTTTTTTTTTTTAATTTTAAGAATCAAAATAACTACCATTTAATTATATCAATGACTAATTCACTGTCATTGAAAATAATAAAATTAAAAAAATAAAATTTAATATTTAAAAAAATGAGTGTAGCTGAACAGAGAAGAGAGTGTGGCATTACTGAGCGAAGCCATGGCAGCGAGCATTCCTTTCTCTCTGCTAAGGTACGCTTCCTCTTTGCTTTCATCTTCTCTCACTTCCCTCTAATCTCTTTAGTTTCGCTTCAAATTCGTTGCAGAAACTGCGTCCCATTGAAACTAGCAACACCTTTCGCTCGCAAAGCCTCCAACTTTCATCTCCTTCTCCCTCCTCTTCAACCACGCAGGTTTCTGTTTCTTTCCTCGCTTTTCTGATCGTTTAAGCACTTTCTCTTATTGAACTTTCAATTTTTGTAATTATCACTTCTCATTTTTACCCATCCAAAGTTATAGTTTGCAATTGTTTTCAACTGTTAATAGAGAAGGGTGTGACTGCATTACTCATTTATGAAAATAGGAATTAAAAGTTTAAATTTTTTTTGTCAAACTAAACCTTTAGAAGATGGTCTACGGACCCAATTATTGTTATAAATTGACTAGCTTCATAATAGCTTTGTGACATGAGATAAAATTTAAGACCTAAACTCTAAACTATGAAATAAAATCCTCACTCACAGAATAAAACATTCTTCTTTTGCCTTTTATTTCTGCTAATAACCAAATAAAAGATTATTAAAAGTGTAGGTCTTAGAAAACTCTTGCATTGGAATAAAAATTGCTTGGAGGTCTTAAATATGATGTGGCATAGTGAGACCTAAAAAAGGTAAATTAAGACTTTTGGGTTGAATTTTCAAGTGGAGAAAAAGTATGGGGGGTGGGATAAAATATTTGATGTGATACTTATGGGTTGAGGTTATCCCACCTTATGGATTAGTTATTTGTGTTGGACTCTCCTCTTTGTACTTAAGTCTTAACAGTTGTTTTAAGGATTTATGTGTTATGATTGGCATTGTTACAAATGTTTGGGATTCATATGTTATTAGTTAGATTTAAAATTGAGTGCTTCTGTTGATTTGAAATATACATGTTTGATTTCATCTTATTATGCGAAATTTTTATTTACCCTTATTTGGAGTAAGTAGAGACTGTACTCTGGTTATGGACTTGCTCTGTGATCTATGGATGTTTTTGACATCTTGCTTAGTTGTTACAGGTTGGGCTTTAGTACTCATGCCACGCACAATGAAGAGGCTGCAGCAAAAGCAGCTGCTGTTAATTTTGATAGTGAAGCTCCTACAATGTAACAGCCCTTTCACCTGTAGCATAATTATTTTATTATGGTTTTCCCCTTTTTCGTGGATGTGTAGTTATATTGTCATGATTATTGATTAAACTCAAATACAACGGAATGCAAATTTCACGGCATGATATCAATTTTCCAAAAGGACTCCACCAATATGAACTTTTATCCCTTCGTCTCACTCTAATAATGATTTTAAAGATTACATTGGTTTTACATTCAAGGAGTTCACTGGGATGTAAAGATTTTAAATCTCAATAATGTAGGTTTCCCTTGCAAATGATAACTGTGATAGTCAATATGAATTTCAGGAACTAGCAAATATAATCAGTGAAGAATGATTGGAACCCTTTTGGGTTTCATACTACATGCAAGATCTGTATTTCTGGATATTTATGGACTCACTGGCACACATACATGCACAGATGCATGCAAACTTATAATTGCTTAATCTTTTTGTTGTGTTTCTTGTTTTTGTGTAATTTTGTGATCTCCATTTCCTTTCCAGATTTGACAAGATCATAAATAAGGAAATCCCTTCGAGTATTGTATACGAGGATGAAAAGGTTCTAGCATTTCGAGATATTAATCCACAGGCTCCAGTTCATGTTCTGGTCATTCCAAAATCTAGAGATGGATTGACACAACTTGGGAAGGTCAATAATCGCCCTTTTTCTATGTGTACACTGACAAAAAGTTTTATATGATTCTTCTTTTTTGTGATTCTTTTGCTTTCCCCCCTATTCTGGCTACTAACATTAGGAAAAATTACAAGGATTTATTATGTGTATAACTTCCTGTATGGTATTTAGGTGGATAGCTTTCTGGAGAAAAATCTAATTTCTCATGAACGTTAGTTTACTGAAATTGTAATGTCTATTAAGATGTTTTTGTGGAGACCTGCAAGTGTAAGAAGCATCATTGAAAAGAGCTGAATATATAACTTATAAGTGAGGTCCCTAAGGTAACAAGTCTTGATGAATTGAAATTCAGGAATTTCACATGCTTGTCTAAGAGGAAAACTAATATGAATTTAAAACAGGACAAAATACCGATTTTAGGTACTCTGAAGATGTTCGTTTTGAATTTGTGAAGCATCTCGTCCATAATGACCAGATTGCGTTATTTTCCTATTTGTCTCATGGTAGTCTAATTTTGAATATACTTTCACATTATAGAGCCCCTAAAAGTTACTTTTTGATTCAAATTTTCTTATTTGCATTCGTTATTTAATATTATTTTCTAGCTGGTTGTCAGATTTTTGGTCAGTTTTGATCATTGAGTTATTTGGATGTCTCATTAGATGGCAACATTACACTTCTTTTTATGATCTGATTTGACAATTTTAAAGAACCTCTAGTGTTTATATGCCAACAAAGGAGCAAATTTTTCTTTGAGGCCACTCCATCACTGTAGGATATTTCCCGATCTCTCTCTTTGCAGCAAGGAAAATGTGTTCTTTTTATGTGATGTATAAAATCTCCTTTTACAGGCTGATAGTAGACATGGGGAAATATTGGGTCAACTTCTCTATGCTGCAAAAATAGTAGCTGAGAAAGAAGGTATCGTTGATGGATTTCGCGTTGTCATCAACAATGGTCCTAGTGCCTGTAAGCTTGTTTCTGGTCAACTATTTGTCTGATTATTTTCACTTGCTTATAGTGGTGCATCAACCTACTAACTTCCTCTTCCCATACCCTTTTCTTTGATTAGGTCAATCTGTGTATCATCTGCACTTGCATGTATTAGGTGGGAGACAGATGAATTGGCCACCGGGTTGAATTCTTGTAAATTATAACTTGAAAATTTCTGATGAATCTCATGGATATTTCTCCTCCAAGAGTTGTAATTTTGTGACCTACGTATAAATAATGTAGGAACAAGTAATCCTTCAGTTTTTGGTTAAATGATTATTCAGCGGGAGCTTATCTGTAATTAAATAGAAATGGTGAAGTGCTCGTTAGTTTTTACAAGGAAAACCCAACCTTTTTATGTTTCGAATAATAATATTAGGTAGAATGTTTGGCCATCTTGCCTCTGATGGATTTTATTTCCATAACTTCCGTTAACTTTTCATGGTTTTGTACTGTGATTGATTAAATCTGTGGTAAGCAAAGTAGACTACTCTGTTGCAGTGGTAGAGAAACACTTCGCGCTTACTTTTACCCGTGATTGAATCTCATTTTGATGTAGGAAACTTTTTCACAAACAATTTTAAGTTAGAAATAATTTTGGTGCTATCATGTCACCTTTTTTTAATTTGAAACTTCTAATAAAACGGTTTTAATTTACTATATTTGTAATTTTTCTTTTGTTCCTATTATTCGTTGTTGTCAAATACTGTGAGATTAACATGAAGTTATTATGAAGCACAAAATTCATTTTAGAATTTATGGTTAAAAATGGTTTTGGTTTGTGAAATTTGGGAGATTATCCATCACAAAGTAGTAAGTGCAATTACTTTGTTATCAACATGAAGACGTTTCCAAATTGTTATTCTTTCCTGAAGTTCCAGAATTGCAAATGAAACATTTTTCTCTGCCACCTCAGAAAGACCTGCAATTTATGTTTTTGTATATATATATTTATTCTGATGGTTTAAAGTCAATTTTTCTTAACTCCAAACCAGCTAGCTGCCTTTTCTAACTGAAAATCAATTCTTCAGTAATTAATTTTCTCAAAATAAAATCTAACGTGCTGACTGACTTTTTCATATTTGCGTTCTTCACTCTGCGCTTCCATATTCAGATCAGAACTTCCCGTTTGGCGTTACCTTTTCATTAGACCTGAGTCACAAAAATTCTGTTCAAAGGTCAAAATTCGTATTGCTTATCGATTAGAATAAGAAATAACATATATGTCTAAATGATATTTAACCCAACATTTTTTAAAAAAACTTTCGCATTTAAACCTTAAAAATAGAAAAAAAAATGATGGAAACAAGATTTCATTGAATATTTGCTACAGAAATTAATATTCATTCACAAATAAATATTTTGTACTAATAATCTAATAATAAAAAGCACCAATAGAATACCTTTGATATCTAAGTTTTACTTTTAACCTTTTCAAAAAGAAACATTGCTTTCTTACGCTCACTCCTCTTCTTTTTTAACTTATACCCCGTCTTTCTCTTTGATTTTATAAAAAAAATGAGAGAGAGGTACATTGCTTCTCTTTCTCCTTGAAAAATGAGAAAGATAAAACTCTATTTTTTATTTTGTTATCATGTTGAGCTTCTTGACATATTTTCATTTATAACCAGTTCTTAGTACAAGTATGTTTTGTCACTCAAAATTACTATCAGTGGCATAGACAAGACTTTTGGCCACATGAAACCGCGTCGTACTTTACGACCTGCTTAAGCAGTTTCCCCTTTCCTTGTCGCAACAATAGTGTTTCACGTTGGTCTTTGATCATCATTCATTTGCTTTTACTATTTCCACATAGAAAAAGTGACCAAGCACTATGACTTCTAATGCAACTAATTACAAGAGGCTTCTCCTGAGACTTCTGCAATCTTCTGTTTGCTCACTAAAAGAGTGTCAGGATCCTCGTCACCATGATCACAAAGGATTTTTTGTTTTTCAACATGAAGCTTAGCTTACTTCCTAGTGCTGCAATTTTTGTTTCCTATTTGCTTCAAATCAAGGTACTTTATTTTCATTTTCCACTTATAAAGTAGAAACTTGGTGACCTTACAACGGTGTTTGGCAACATTTCCTGTAATCTGCTGGATCACGAAATAGGGGCCATCTGCACTTCACAATTTGGCAAGTTTGTTTGGTCCCTGGCCTTTTTGTCATGCTTGTTCATGTAAGTTTCCTACATCCTTTCTGCATAGGGTTTAACACGTTGTTAGACTCTACATCGTTGCAAAAAATCAATTTTGATTTTAATGATGTCAATATGATTCATTTCACAAGATAAAGCAAGAGTTATGAATTATTGGATAAGCATGACTAGAAACATGGCTTTCATACTTTTAGTTCATTAACCAATTATGACAAAAAAAAAAAAAAAACTATTTTGGGAGAAACTTAGCAGCCAACTAGTGTCTCAACCATTTCCTTTTTCTTGAGTAGTACATAAACTAACTTTACCAAGTGTGTTCTTGAGCATATTCCAATGCTCACTCTGCTTTGCTATTGGAACTTGTTTAACTCGTGCTGAGGGTGAAAATTGTTTTTTTGTTTCTCTTGAAACGGTACAAAGAATGTCCTTCCTTGAATATTTAGAAGTCAGGGACTAATTTTTTTCCTAGACTAGTCAACCCCTTTTCTGCTTTGGGATCCACTGAGATTTAGCCCACAATTTTTTGTTGGAGAAATCACCAATGGCTTCTTCCTGTGAACTGAGGGTTGTGCGGTAGAAATTATTGTCGGGATGGGTTAAATACTAAAAGTTCAAATAATTGATTGGAAAAATGAAGAAAGTAAGAACGCAGTGAAAATGGAATTATCAACATTTCAATCCATCCTTAATAGTTTCATGTCTAATGTGAGATTAAAATAAAGTGAGGTTGCATTGTAAACAGTTTAAACAAAACAAATTTAGCACCTTCTCAACTAATCTACGAGTGGAAAACCCTCTTTGCATTCAACTAGAAGTGACCTTACCAGCACAAACACTTACTAAATTACTGAAGAAGGATGCAAACACAATGTCACTGATATTGTTTTATATCTGTGTTAGCTCTGTAGCTTAGTATACCTGGACATTGAAGAGGATCATGACAATGCAAATCTCAAATAAAAAGTTCGATCGAGCACCAAGCATTCGACAGCTATTTCCACCCAAAAATCTTGAGGAAAGCAATGGATGTGACACATGCTCCGTTCAGTTCATCAACCATCAATGTAACACGCCAGAAACCAGAACCCACCAATGCTATGGTTCACAACCACTTCTGTTAAAAGATGTGGCTCCTAGCCCCAGAAATTCCATATCTTCTGTTCCTTCCAATGCCCTTGAACATACTGTACCTATGCATCAACCAGTTGATCGCTCAAGTACTTCTGCAATTTCATCTCTTCCAGTTGATCATCAACTGGATATTGAGCACATTAGTGCTTCAGAAAATGCCTCAAGTTCATTTCCCACCTTTCGTGAGTTCATCATGCTGGCTGTATATTATTTAAAGTTTTGTACTCCATGATCTATTACTTAAGCAATTTAGGTTCTCATTGTTTCTAGTACAGGTCCCTAGATAAGTATAGTGTAGCACTCTTCCTGCTGTGGTAAGGATTAGTGGTTTAAATGTGTTGATATTCAATGTTTGCATGACAGGAGATAGAATGCCAATGAATCTTCACACGTATTTGCCCTTATATAGAGCTGCTTTGAAAGGAGACTGGGAGAAGGCCAATGAGTTCCTAAATTTGCATCCTGGTGCAGAGAATGCCAGGATTTCAAGAGGGTGGGAAACAGCTCTTCATATTTCAGCTGGGGCTCGACACACCAAATTTGTTGAGGAACTGGTCAAAAGAATGGAAACTAGAGACTTGGAAATTCAAAATAAAGACAAGAACACTGCACTTTGTTTTGCTGCTGCGTCAATACGAGGTAGTGAAGGGGTGACACCACTTTATATAGCCACATTACTGGGCCAAAGGGACATGGTTTGGTATCTCTATTCAGTGACCGATCATGAGATTCTAAAAACAGAAGACTATTTTAGTTTGCTAATTGCTGCTATATCTACAGATTTATATGGTAACTTTCGAAAATTGGTTATGACTCCTTTTAAGAGACTTAAAAACTTGTAATTTGTCATTCATGAACTTGGTTTCTCAGATTTTGCCTTACACTTACTGGAGCGTCGACCACAATTAGCGACTTATCATGGCTTGAATGGGGAGACAGCTTTACATGTGTTGGCAAAAAAGCCTTCATCATTTAGTAGTGGCGTTCAACTGGGTATCTGGGAAAGATGCATTTATCCATGTGGGTATCACACCATGAAATTGTGAAATTGTTACATTTTATGAGATCTTCTTACCTTATGCTTTGCATTGCATGTCATCTTTATAAAGTCCTTATATAGAAAGATTGCTTGGTTCTGGCTTTTGCAAACCGTATTCATAATTCAAACACTAAACATCTAGATGAAGTGTCAATACCTATAAAAGAAAATGAGTCCAATAAGAAGTTCTTTTTTCCAAAGGATGACACCGTGAAATTTCTTGTTGAAGGGATCCAAGTCAAACTAACAACTGAGTACAAATGCCAGTCAAACAACTTGCAATCCCAGGCTCCTTCAACTTTTCAAGGTATGTTATATTTTGTCTTCTGCCAAATATAAGGGGCATCATCCTTAAAGAAATGAGCTTTACCATTCACAGGAAGCTTTAGGCTTCATTAAGTTTTTTGTCACATTCATGATACATCATTAGAAAGATGATTGTTAAACTAAGAGAGCTTAAACCATATAAACATAGAACAAAAGCATAACATGAAAAGAGAAAGAAAACAATTTTTTTTTTCTGCCTAACCACATTGAATTTCATACTCTAAATTTTATTTAAGGCCAAATACATTAGAAATGACAGTCCATCATCATTCTCATACATGCTGTCAGCAAAAAGATCATGTACCCCCTGCGTTTAGAGTACAAATCTGTGTAAAATCATAGTAAATTCATGACTCAGCATTACGACTGACAAACAAACGAACTGAAGTAAACATAATTTAACATCCTCCTTGAAATTTTTCTTGAAGACTCCCATCTTGCTTCTTAGGTCACTAAACTTAGCACATGGAAGTGCTTTATTTAAAATGTCAACATCCCTGCAATGCAGCAATTGATATCTTCATTCTTCCCAGCTTCTCTTATGGAACAAAATTTAACATTGATATGCTTGGTTATTTAAATTGGATTTTTAGCAATAGCAATGACTGAATTGTTGCAACACCATAAACAATAGATTCCTCTTGCATTAGATTTAAGGTTTTCAAAACCTTTCTGATTCATAGAGCTTGATTTGAAGCAGCTGCTGTACCAGTGTACTATGCTTCAGCTGAACAACTGCATCTTGCTTCTTAGAGTTCCGTGTGAACACTTCACTGCCACGTGAAAAAAAATACTCGACTGTGCTTTTTTGAGTCATCAATACCAAATTCTAAAACCTTTCAAATATCTTAACACTCTGTTGCCTGCACCAAACTGTGTCAAAATAGGTGAGTGCATGAACCTTGAAAGCAAACTAGCATTGAACATCTGATCTATTCTAGTTGTAGTCTAGTAAAGAAGGCAGCCAGCCAAGCTTCCATATTGAGTTGCATCAGCCTTTCTATCACCATTATGTTTGAACAACTTTTCATTTCCAAACAGAGGAGTTGAAACAGGATTACAACTCTCCAATTTGAATTTTTTCAGCACGTCATTTGCGTACTTTCTCTGTTTCTAGTATTGTTTTATTAATATGCTCTTTTAAACTTGCCAATTTCATCAATATCATCACAGTAACCAACAAACCATCAACAAAAAGCGATGCACTAATGTTCTAACCATTTGCACAATCTTTCACAAAAAGAGTGGGTTCATTTTGACTCTTGAAATTATTTTGCAAAAAAAAAATGAGTCAAGTCTGCTATACTGAGCTCTTGGAGCTTGTTTCACCCCATGTAAGACTTTGTGAAGCCTATAAACTTTTTCTTCATGACTTGCAAATAAAACCACTAGGCTGCTTAACATAAATTTCTTCTTCCAAAACATCATATGAAAATGCTGAATTGAATCCAAGTATAAGATTTTCCATCCATATCGAGATGATAAAGCAACAATCAATCTAATTGTTTCATGCCTAGCAGTAGGTGCAAATGTATCACCATAATCAATTCCATCCATTTGAGAATATCTCTGCACAACAAGTCTAGTTTTATGTTTGTGAATAGAACCATTAGGATGTAACTTTGTTCTATAAACCCATTTTACACCAATCACATCATTTGTCCTCATAAAGAACCTTTGCTCTTGAACTTGCAATTTACTAATCGTATCAATTACTTTCTTGAGTTTTCATGACTCCTCAATAGAACCAACTTTGGCTTCAAATTTTTTGGGTAGGCTAATCAACATTTTTTGTACAACCTTATTGTCCTCTACAACCTCACCACATAGGCTCATTTGACTCACCGAATGGGACAAATTTGAAGTGTACTCCTTGATAGACTCATTCTCCTTATTTGAAACTCTATTTTAAGATTCAAAAGCTTAATGGACCTTACCCTTTCATCACCTACGTATCTTTCATTCAGTTCGTGCTATTTTTCATTGGCTTTTTTTTTATGCATAATGACAGTGAACACCTTATCTATAAAAGATGAATGTAAATACAAGACAATTTTCTCCATCTCCATAATCTCCTCCTCATGTGGCTTGATTTGAGCTATAGTAGGAATAGCTCTCAATGATTCAACTTGCTTACCTTCATTTGCATTATCCCATAAGCCAAACTTTAAACATAGTCTCATTTTGACAACCCATATATGATAATTGAGGAACAACAAAAAAACATTGCTGCCTAAAGCCATCTGATCTCTCACCAGGGTTTAAACTCTACTCTCAATTTTTATTTTTTTTCTATAGCAACACTGCTCTAGATACCACTCTTAAACGAAGATAGCTTAAACTATATAAACATAAAACAAACCATAATGTGAAAGGAGAAGAATGGTGAAGAGCAAAAAAATAAATAAATGAAGTTTTTGTATTTGCTGCTTAACCGTGTTGTATTTTCATACTCCAAATTGTATTTAAGGTCAAATAAATGAGAAATGACAGTCCATCATCATACGTATACATGCTGTCAACAAAAGATTATGTACCCACTACATTTAGAGTACCAATCTGTCCAAAATCAGAGTAAATGTATGCCAAAACATTACCACTTATACAAACAAACTAACTGAAATAAGTAAACATAATTACAATAGTAAAAAACAAGATTTTTGCAGCCCATTAATTTAACAATGATCTGACACGATCATTCTCAAACCTCTTTCAGTAATGACATTAAAAAACAACAAAAATAAATCTTGCAGGGAATGGATTAATATGGTCAATATAAAGACATCAACAATGGTATTTCCATGGTCACCAACAGACATGAATATTCAACATAAATGAGATACTGCTTCTCCATTATGTCCATGAATCAGGATATTTGTCATATGATTCATTATTAAACTATGTATTATTGGATTGATGTTGCAGACCTATTGGTGACTGGTCTCTGTCGTGCTGCAAAATATCTTGGTATGCTGCCAACTTGATTGTCTCCCTATAGTTGTTTTTGACTAGAGCTAATTTGCTGTAGTTATAGTGCCAGGATTTGAAACCGTTCAGAAGAAAAAGATATTGAACTCACAGGCTTTAAAGTTAGTGCAACATCTTTGGCAACTAGTAGAGTCATCAGACGAAATACACCATGGAGGCTTAATTAAAAGCCCTTTGTCACGGCCCCTATTTATTGCTGCTGAATTTGGAATACCTGAGATTGTAACTGAGCTTCTTCATTCATATCCCGATCTACTTCGGAAAGTTGACAGCCAAAATAGAAGTCTTTTTCATATTGCAATCATGTATCGTCAGGAAAAAATATTTAACCTGATTTATGACATAGGGGCACATAAGGATCTGATAACTTCTTATAGAGACAATAACAATCACAACATACTGCATTTGGCTGGAAAATTGGCTCATTCAGATCAACTTCATGTTGTATCTGGTGCAGCACTGCAGATGCAAAGGGAATTATTGTGGTTCAAGGTCATTGTTGAATTATGGATTCAGCTTTATCATTGAGTATTTAACGTTGTCTTGAAACATTTCATTTCTTGAATTTACAGGAGGTGGAAAAGATCATACAGCCTCTATTGAAGGAGATTAAGGATTCTGAAGGTAGGACGCCTCAAATGCTATTTACCGAGGAACACAAAGGGTTGGCCAAGGAAGGAGAAAAATGGCTGAAGAACACTGCATCATCATGCATGTTAGTTTCAACTCTTATTACCACTGTGATGTTTGCAGCAATATTTACGGTACCAGGTGGGAACAACAACAATAATGGATATCCTATTTTTATGCACACTACATCCTTCAAAGTTTTTGCTCTCTCAGATGCTCTTGGATTATTCTCCTCAGTAGTATCTATATTGATGTTTTTGTCAATACTCACCTCAAGGTATGCACAGGAGGATTTCCTTGTGTCACTACCAAAAAGGTTGAGTGTTGGCATTGCGACCCTTTTCTTCTCCCTCATTGCAATGCTCATAGCTTTTGGTACAGCGTTTTTCATTGTACTTGGCCATCAATTGGCATGGATTGTCATTCCAACAATCCTTGTTGCATGTATCCCAACAATATTGTTTGCCTTTTTACAGTTTCCTCTTCTTGTTGATACAATCTCTTGTACTTATGGAGCTGGTGTATTTGCTCGTTGAGACAATTAGGTAAATACTATTCATCCTAGGTGATTAGCTAGAGTTTGAATTTTCATTTTGAAGTCGTATATGCCTGCGTCTATAATTTATTATATATTTAGTGAGGGTACACATTTGGGCTTGGTTGATTTATGTTTGCCTTGTAAACAGAAATGAACATTTTCTTCATTTTTCCCATTAAAAATGGCTGCATGATAAAATTATGGTTAACTCATGTTTTTTTTTTTTTTTTAAACAGCAAAAAATTAAATTAAAATTAATGGGGGTATTTAAGGGATACCCCAACCCTATTTTAAAAAATTTTCAAAATTCCTAACACAAGTCTCACTTTCAAATACACTTACCAACATACATACAAGAAGGAACACTAGAGACATACATGTAAAGACGCTGCATGAGGGTATGTTTGTTATATGATGCCGGTGATCGATCATACAATGAAGGCAGATCAGTGGTGTCTTTAGTAGTTTGTGTTGGAGCACCCTGAATACCACGAAGGTTGTTTATGCAAAGGGTTGAAACAACCTCCCTACTTCCTATTTATTTAATTCTTTTTGCTGAATAAAAAAGAAATATATTTCATCACCCCTACAAGTTTATCATCTGTAAGGGCATAATTTTTCTTCATTTGAAAGTGTCAATCAAATGGCTAAGAAACCCGTGTGGATGTCCTCACCCCTGAAGCTAACAAAAACATCATACTTTATTTGAGGAGCGTTGTTGTCTGACATTGGTTTTTCTTATAAACCATTCGGTCTTTAAAACAACCCAGATACAGAAAAACACAAAGAACAAGGAGAGTATAGTGTTGGATTGGATCAAGTGCGCTCTAGATCTTTCCTTGTCAATACGCGTTTACGAACTACACCCGAATGGACAAATCATCAAGGTAACTGCAAAGCCAAAGGAGGGTTAGAAATGAACTGGAAAAAAAAATTAGTTTATAAAAGAAACTTGATATCTCTTTGTCTGGGTCTGGCTAGGCTCAAAACTCTTGCATCCATGCGTGGATATCTTAACCACGATAATAAGATTATTATTATTATTATTATTTTTCGTTAATTTTAATGGTTCACAAATATACGAAATTTATTTCAAGAAATATGATAATTTATTGAGCACGTGATGAATTTATTTTCATTATTTTTCTTTTATTTCTTTTTGTTGGTACCACATTTCCGTAAGTTTTTTTTTTGTGTGTATGTATGCTCTTTTTCCTCCATCAACTCTCCTTTACAGGTTCAACATTTGATGGCTGTGGTTATGAGCATTTGTTGCCATAACATGCGTTTCAGAACTTAAGAATGTGAAGTGCCTATGCCTCTTTAATTTGTTTAGCAGCTTTTGAATCACAATATGTAAGTGAAAAGGGGTAAAACTCCAATTTGATCTGTGGCAGGATGTGTCACAACCCCTTCTAATTTGGATGAAAACCTCCAAACATACATGTGAACAGAAGACCATGCTCATTGGATCCAACACTTGAGGGAATGCCGAAAGAACCCCATATGAGTTATTAGGACAATATGTTCAAGGTCTTCATGAATAATAAGTGAATACAGTTCTTTATGTGTCTGTGTCACAACAATTGCTAGATCCACAATGGCAAAAAGATGAATGAGAACCATACAATCATTTATTTGTGTTGAATCCTCCATCACAATAACAACCACCTGATCAATACTTTGACAATTTTGGACACTCTTTCGCATCAACACAAGAATAAATTTTAACAACCTATTGGTGTAATGCATTTGCAAAGTATGTACCCTTATGACGTTCCATCTTTTCACTAGCAAGAATCTTATAACCAACAAGAGACTGATACTTCTTCTGTTCCTTATGTCGATGAGCCTGTGTTGTAAGATCAGCAAAATGTTGATTGTGAAGACAACCATAAATGATATACAAAGACAGCCTCGTCACAATCCTTCACGATCACGAAATAGAAGATCTCCACCTTGTGAATCTGGCCATCATCTCAAACTCAGGTCATATTCTTTATCAATAACAGCACACGCGTTATATACTATCTTAAAGTTTTGAGTATGCTTGATACTATTGATTTTAAGTTATTATCATTACTTGTGGTTTTTGTGTAAGAATTTACCATCGATTACGTACTATTTTGTACCCAACCAGACCCATGGACTCCCCTTTCTAAGGTGTACAGGGACCAATTATTTTGCCTTGCCTTTGCTGTTAGCCAAAAAAGCCTAGGAATCCTCCTTGAACTTATCCCAAGCCTCTCTTTTTCTATCTCAAAATTCTAAGATTTTAATGAAAACATCATCATACACTATATTGCATGTATAATTGCAAGTGTTCTATCCTTCTTTGCCACATTTCATCATGGATTCTCATTTGAGGCAATGTTGAATTGTGTTGGTAATGTAGCTGAATCACTTCCATTTTCCACCACATCCCACATAATTTGAGCTCTCATATAAGTTCTGACTTTTGCTGGCCACAAACATAATTTTCACCAATAAATAGTAGAGATGGTGGAAGATAGCTATTTTTGGATGCCACTCTTTTTCTTGTGGGTATTCCTTTTCTAATTTGTCTAAGAATTGTTTTCATTCCCTCATAGGCCCTTTAAGGTCAACGGAACTCTTGATACCATGATATACTCTAGAGACAGTGAAAGAAGTTATAAAACCAGAAAACTAGGAAGGGTTTTTAGTTTAGGAACACGAAGGAAAAGAAGGGAGAAAAACTTTCATTTCCGCGTGCAATAGGTAATATATATTACAAAAGAATGTCAATCTGCACAAAATAAGGACAAACAATCCGTTAAACACTAACCGTGGAATCAACTTTCCCATAAAATAAGAATTATCACCAATATGAACATAACAAAGTATTTTAGAGAAAAGATTCGTTTTCTATAAGATTTATGGCTTTGGATAAATCTGCCGGCTGTCTAAGTTTTTAGAGAAAAGAGAGGACAACCTTTTTAATTCATCAGATTCTGTAAAATAATGAAACAAAAAGAAGATACCAAATTAGTTAGATTAGTATTCCTTGAACAGACAGAAAATTGTAACAGTTAAAATACATATTTTTCATTGACTGGTTTAAATACGTTTTAGTCCATTTTTTTTGTTTTTTTTCTTAATTTTTACCTTTATGACCAACGAATTTTCTGATTGATATGAATTGAATACCTTTCATTCACTGAATTTTACTCCTAACTGTCGTTTTCAAAGCATATAATATAATTTAACACAAGTCAGTTATTGATTCAACTAGTAGTTGTGCTCACATCCAATTTGTAATGTCTTCCCTATGCTTTGCTATTATAATTAAAAATGATAATTAATATTTGAAATATTATATGTTATTACTTTAAAACAGAACTATGATAATATTATGCAAAATTATATCATAATATATATAATTATGCTTCTATGGTATCTACTTTAAAAATATTTTTCATAATTATATATTACGATATTATACTGGTATTAATATATAATTTGATGTAATAATTAAAAAAAAAATAGAATGAAAAAGTAGGCCAAGTTAATAATAATAATAATAATAATTTCCTTCTAAAAAAAACTCATAACTTTATAGTTTTCATTTGAATAAAAATATATTTCTATAAAATAAAACGAATAAAAAATGTAACACGAGTTAAAATATTATTATTATTATTATTTAAAAAATATATATTATGAATTGTGCCAATGCATAATTTGTATGTATATACTGCAGGATTGGTGATTCAACTAACAGAGCAAAGATTTTGTTTTACAATGGCTAATGTTTAGATCACGGTTTCAATATTGCTCCAAAAACAGCTTTTAACCTAACAGTAACAAACAACATCCTTCTTCTAACACACTTTGAACTCTCAAAGTACATTATAAGCTAAACCAAATTTGCCCAACAATATTTTGTTAAGCTTATTTACACTTAAGTTTGTTTGTTTTCTAATTTTAGAAAACAGAAAATTGTTCTAGAAACAGTAAACAAACACCCTTAATCTTAACAAGCTTGTAACCTTTCCAAATCTTTCTTTATTTTCTTACATAATCTTACTGTTTACCATATTCTCTCCTATCTCGGACCTTCATCGATTTTCTTTCTCACGCTTTCATTTCTTTTTGCTTTGAGTTTAACGTGCTCTCTATAATTTATTGAAGCTTACAAGTGGCTTCTCATTTGTGAAGAAGAGTCTTATTTATTTATATTTGAACAGTGAACTTGAATCTGAATACAAAAAGTTGACCAGCTGCAAGTGAAAAAGGATAAAATCTTTCTGTGCAGGACAGCAAAACTAGTTCATTTTCTTACTCCAACAACATAATGGCATGTGCAAAACTCATCAGATTGGCCTATCACACAAGAAAAGTTCACAGCACTGCCAATAGAATGAGCTCAAATTGGAGAGATCTTATGAAAAAGGAGTTAGAAAATGGCAACAGTGGAAAGCAAGAACAAACTCACCACCCAGTTTGCATATACAGGGTTCCATCTAACATCCGAAGGGTCGAACCAAAAGCCTACAGACCCAACAACATCTCCATCGGTCCTTGTCACCATGGAGCACCCCACTTGAGAAACATGGAGGCTCTCAAGAAGAGGTTCTATCGCCGCCTCTTCGACAATGATGCAAATGCAGCCAAACTAGACGAGGCTTTTAAGTTCCTAGAGGAACAAGAAACCACCGTTCGAAGATGTTACAACGAGGACATCAAACTGAGCAGTGACGAGTTTCTACAGATGATGCTAGTTGACGGCTCTTTCATTGTTCAGCTCTTGAGGGATCTATCAGCGTGTGGATTCGGAAAACTCCCTTGTCTCAGCCCATGGATGTTGCCCATCATTCGTCGCGAGATGATAATGCTAGAAAACCAGCTTCCCATGTTTGTTTTGAGCAAGTTGTTTGAGTTAACTAGGGTTGTTTCTGCTCCTTCGAGACCAAATATTGGTCTCAAAGATCTTGCTCTTCGATTCTTTTATCCTTTGCTGCAGGTGGATTCGGATAGTGTGCTAGAAAGTAAGAAAGCTGATGCCTTAAGAGGGCTTCACTTCCTCGATCTTCTTAGGTCAGGCATTAGGCCAAATCTGGAGGGAGAAAAACCTAGAAAATCTCAACCTCACATGATTCGTTCTGTGACGGAGCTGATAGAGGCTGGTGTGAAGATCAAAACAGATGAGAGTAAACAACCGCTTGACATAAGCTTTGGGAAGAAATGGGGTTTTCTAACAAGAGAACTCACTATTCCTCCTTTGTACATCAATGACCACAGAGGCACTGTGTTTCGTAACATAGTTGCTTTTGAGAACTGTCACAAGGATTGCAACCCCGATGTGACAACCTACTTGTTTTTCTTCAATGGACTCATCAACTCCGCTGGAGATGTCTCTCTTCTTCATTACAAAGGGGTGCTTCACCATTCTCTTGGCAACGATAACACCGTTTCTGAACTAATCAACAACGTCACCAAGGAAATTGTTAGGGACAGAACTGAGTCGTACTTGTACAAAGTGGTGAATGGAGCAAACTCGTACTTTGCCTCCTTCTATGCGAGAAAAAGAGCTTCCTTAGTGCATCACTATTTAACCAGCTGGGTAGTGGGGGTTTCAACAATTGGAGCGTTGTTGGCTCTTTACTTCACTCTCATTCAGACTGTGTGTTCATTTGCAGATGCGTTCAGAGACTTTGAAAACAAAAGCTTTGGATCTGTGTTTAGAGATGTTTTTTTAATACCAGTTCGTGGCATTCCTACCAATGATGGGGAAAGTGAAAATAGTGAAAAAACTGAAGATGCTGCAACAAATTAGAAAGGTGAACACAATTTTAAACCTCTGCAGGAAAATTTGCGATTTGTATACAAGGAAGTTTGTTGTGGTGCTGAATAAGATAGCTAGAATTAGTTTCGGTATAATAAGGGGTAGAAGTTCATAGTGGTGCTGAGAAATCAAAGAATATAGCAGTGAAACAAAGAAGCTTCGTACTTTCACCTGTGTTTTTAAAACTACTTTTGCACCCTTTATTTCATCATGTTGGTCAAATTTTTCTATTTATTTATGAAAAGTATTAATTTTGGTTCACGGGTGTATAGTTACACTATTTAACATGCTGATTTAACATATCAGCTTGTTCATGTAGAAATATATTGTTTAAATTTTATTACAAAAATCATAAAACAACACCAAATTTGTTAACAGATCCACGTGGTTCTTCTTAACAGGCCTATCGACTATGTCAGTAGTTAGCACTTTTTAAAATGAATAAATATTGTTTGACATATTCACAAAATACACTGCTTTTGACAATAAAATATTTATATTTTAATAAAATAATATTATTTTTAGTTGTTAGACGGGTGTAAATTATTATAGTGGAAGTGATCATTTCCCAAGGAGCTAGGTTAATTAAAACCCTAATTACGACTTGGATCTTCTGAAATTTCAGGATAATTTTTAAACCAATTTAAAAGAATCGAAAACACACTATAACAACTGGTCGTAGTCTGAGAACCTTGAGACAGAATCAAAGTTTTATTGTACTTATTCTTCTTTATCTTGTTTAGCCAAAGAAACCTAATACAAGGAGAAAAAAACTTTGCTTCTTAATTATCTGTACGGATGTGTGTGAGACTAGTTTAACATAAATTTATATCTTTGTCTCTAATTGATCCGAAATTTTGACAGAGTCCTATGGTTAGTTTGTGAGAATCCAAAACATAACCTGAAGTCATTCGTTAGGTCTAATTTCTAAATTAAAATCCACTAAACTCAACCTATTACGCCTAATAGTTTAATGAGGTGACAGCTGTCATGAACACTCTATTCATTGTTAAATAGCAAAGGCAAACAATTGAATGTAAAATAGTATAAAAACTTGTCTTGCATGTGGGAAAAAAAACAAAGCCAAAAAATAGAAAACAACTCAACTAATAATAATAACAGTAGTAGAAAAATAAATAAATAATATAAACAAATTTGTGGTGGAATCCCTCTTGCGAGAATAGATAATATAGGACCAATCTGAAAAGCTGATAATATTAACCAGAAATAGAAAACTTAAGAAATTACTTAGACAAAAAAGACTAGTAAATAGAAAATAAACTTAAATATGTTTTCAATCTTGAAATATATTTGTAATTTTACTTTTAGTCACTAAAACTGTTTTAATTGATTTTTAATCTTCGTAAAATTCATTAATTATTTTTGTTTTAGTCATTAATATTCCTTTTAATTTATCCATATTTATATTTAAGTTCCTATAGTACGAGGATAATTTACTTTTAGTACTGTCAAATACTCTTTTTTAAAAGAACTAATTGAACAAAATATATAAAGACTATAAAGCTATATATATATATATATATATATATATATATATATATATATATATATATATTAAAAAAAAGAGATCTATTTATTTTAAGTAATATCTCTTTAGGAAAATTAGTTGATAAGTTAAATTTTTTCTTTAATAAAATTTATGTTTAACATTATGAAATCTGACATATTAGATAGACACATCTAAGACAACACTTATCAAATATATCATAAAAACAAATACATGGAGGATTGGACCAAAATCTATGTAGGAAGTACAAAAACAACTCCGAGTAACCAATTAAGCAAAACATATATATATTTTAAAGAAAATCCAAAATAAAACTAGAAGGACAACCTATTATACCAATTTTAAGCCAACCTTAGAGATGTCAAGGGAGACAAACTTATAAACACAAGTTTTCTACTTAAAAATGTGAGAAACTTTAAATTCAAAACTCTTATAAAAAGACTTATACCTCTTCCATCTACCTGAAATAAATCCAGAAAAAACCTAAACAAAAGAAAAGACAAGACAAATTAAGGAAGAGTCACACTCAAATCACAAAGTACTATAACCAGCTTTTAATATGTTCAATGGTAAGAATCACATTCATAAACTCTTACACAACCAAAAAGGAAGAGAAGTTGCTAATATATTCACCTATATTCCTCTTAAAAATCCAGGATAAGTAGCAAGATTAAAAACGCTCCTAACAATACCATCCATATTTACTTTAATCTAGTCACTCAAAGGAAATTTTCACTCAATCCGGATAGGATCCTCAATTCTCCCAATTCTCCCTACTCTGGAGCTGATATCATAAAATTTCAAAACAATAAAGTCCTATATATCATTATAAATATGCTTCTTGGAAAATATACCAGACATCCTAATGTAATTTTTGATAGAATCAAGGGCCATATACATACTAATATACCCTGTTGGAACCTTATATAATTCTTCCTCCTCCAAATCCTCTACACAGAAAAAGTAACAACCGCAAGTTTTATGTTTAATTAAAACACTCAAGAAGCTTTAATAAAAGAGATAACAACAACCTGTATTGCTATGTTCCAAGTCTGCTAAGCTATTCATCAGAATCAACGACAACCTAGTGGACTATTTTCCTTGCAAGAAGGGATGGGATCTTTATTTCAATATTTATTTTAATTAGTATTGGTTAAACCCACACTTATCTAACACAAATTTTAGTTAATGTTAAAACTATCCAAAAGTTTAGTTTTTCAATGGTTATTTGGATAAGTTGTTTATTTTTTTAATTCGTTCGTGAGACCCTATATAGGGCGGATTCTACTTCAAAATGTTGATATCTAGAAAGCAACGACCGATGAATTTTAAATTTAGTAAGACTTTACAGTATATAAAAAAAAGTGTGATGAAATATTTTTAATTATGTAACAACCACGGGATGAACCAACACCTTGCAAATGAACAATCGTCGAGACTTTATTTAGGACCTCTTCATATTTAGGCTATTCACCGTTATGCATAAAAAAAAAAGTACATGCATATTTCGTCACCGAGATAATAATCTTTATTGCACAGAAAGGAAAGAAGGAAAAATTTTGTTCTCAAGAATGTAAAACGAAATATAATGTTTATAACTAAGTTTACACAGACAGCATTACAATCACCATGTGAACATAAAGAACAATGTTTAGTGAAATTTATGAGAGAAGTAGATGCATGTATATTGGGTCATTGAGATAATCTTCTTTACTGCATAGATGTAGGCATGAACAGAAGTTTATTTGATCTTCATTAATACCGCCTTTAATGTGCACGTCATGACGTTTTAGTATCAAGATAGAATTTCCAATAGAAAAATAGTAGATGAAATGGTCAAGAATATTATTTTTTTAATATTTTATTTTTTAGATTAAAATTTTTCCTTTCTACGTATATATTTTAAATTTTACATGTATTTTTTTTATCAATAAAAAAATTAATATAAAATACATAATGAATGTTTCAATCTTTTATTTTTTTATTAACGATAAAAAAAATATAAATCGAAACACTTTAGAAAAGTCCAAAGTCATATAAAAAAACATAACCCTAACAGAAAGATCAAAATCAATGAACATAATATGCAGGTTATGGTATTCTCTCTTCAAATTGTCTCACTGTACAGGCTAACCTTTGCATAGAACCTCAGAAGTTGTAAAAACTATAACCAGCGGCAGTTTTAGAATGATTTGGGTAGGATTGGTGATTCTAATTTGATTTTGAGGAAGTCATGTTTTTATTGTATCCTAGTGATAGACATATTCCTCTAGTTCTACCCTAGTTTCAACGTTGGCTTTTGCTTCTTGACAGTTCTTTGCCTTATATACAAAACTTGTATTCCATGAACTAATATTCCTGAAAGTTGAGAGTCATGTATCAGTAGATTTGGGTAGTATGTGATTGAATGCCTCAGTGCCTGCATTAAATATATAACAAAACCTTCCCCTTGTGCAACAAAAGGCTGTTTTGTTTCAAATGTTAAACATATTAAGTTGATGGAAACAACCTCACATTGTGAACCCACCACTGGCATTTTACTTTACCATTCCCTACTACAATCTTAACTATACACAGACTTATTACAAAGGCGCAAGCAGTATGTATATATTTTTTTAGCTGATTTTTTGTGTAAGACACAAACCTCTTCTCATCTTATCTCATGGAATTAAGACAACTAATTAGAGTTATACACCAATCAAAATAAGAGAACTTTATCTTTTTTATATTTTTCTGTTATCCATATCCATGTTTTGATCTTGAGTTAGTATAAAAATCTCCATAGCATAAAAAAATAATACTATATTCCAAATGTTCAATATGATTGCCACTCATATGGTTCTCTATATACATTATTTTTTCAACTCATGCCTATCAAATCAAAGCCTAAAAGGTGATCATTGTCATTATTATGGTGCATAGGTTGAGCACCTAGATCTATTATATTTTAGATTTTTCTTATTATCCTGCCAGTGAAGAATAAGTAATTAGAACTTCCATAAAATATATGACTATTAAACTCTAGACTTTAAATTTTAAACTCTAAATTCTTTAAGTATTTTTTTTATTTTATTCATTCTTTGCTCTTCACCAATTAGAATCTATTTTATTGTCTTTAATATTGTTTAAGATTTTTTCATGGATTTTGACACTAAGATATTCTTCCATAAACTTTTTCATCCTTTCCTAACCTTCACTTCCACTTTCTTATAAGTGTCTTATTAAAATTTGTCAAATTCATAATACCTAAATCTTCCTCCTCTAACTCTTGATCGTTTCCTACTTTATCTAAGATATCCTTTTTGGATATTATGAGTGGAAAAGGAATAATCCAATTTCACAATGTTGATATCTAGAAGGCAAGGACAGATGAATTTTAAATTTAATAAGACTTTAAAATATATTAAAACAAAATGTGTTATGAAATATTTTTAAATGTGTAACAACCACGGGATGAACTTGACCAACACCTGGCAAACGAAGAATCGTCTCGAAACTTTATTTAGTACCTCTTCATATTTAGGCTATTCACCGTCATGCATACAAAAAAGAAGCACGTGCATATTTCGTCACTGAGATAATAATCTTTATTACACACAAAGGAAGAAGGAAAAATTTTGTTTTAAAGAATGTAAAACGAAATATAATGTTTATAACTAAGTTTGCTATCACATATGATGAAATCCTACATGACACCATAATGCATACAAGTGGCATAAGATCTTAGACAGACAGCATAACAACCACCGTGTGAACGTAAAAAACAATGTTTAGTGAAATTTATGAGAGAAGAAGATGAATGTATATTTTGTCATTGAGATAATCTTCTTTACTGCATAGACGTACGAATGAACAGAAGTTTATTTGATCTTCAATCAATGACGTATATGCTGAGAGAACTATAATAACGAATAAATGATTAATTAGTGACAAAACTAGCAAACTGAGACGGTGCCTCGCTCTATAAATAGGGCTCAAGTGTTGTGCATTCTCCATCACATCTCATAACCAAATCACGTGAGCAAAACAAAGAGAACGAGTAACTCAGAATGTCTTCCAGAATCCAAAAGAAACCCATTTTCCGGGAATACATAATTGGTTCAAAGCCAGTCCCGAAAATAGATGGTTTCCCAGTTGAAATCATCAACAATAAAATCCCACAATTCCACTTCATTTTGGCCTTTGCCTCAGAGGACTACGTGGAGGATCCTAGCACAAAGAAGAAGCTAGGGAAGGGAAATTTCAGTGCAAATTGGAACGTGACAAAGTTCAGCGCTCAAACGATCAGAAACCTGAAGGATGAGTATTTCAATGTGAAGGTGGCGATAAGCCTTGGAGGTCGTGGCACTGATTTTCCATTCAATCCTCAAGACAAAGAAATATGGATTGACAATGCAAAGAAATCACTGCAGAAGATCATCTCAGATCTGTACAAGCTCCATCATGAAACTGTGATTGATGGTATTGACATCAACTATGAGTACATCCAATCCAGTGAAGATGACTTTGCTTACTGCATAGGCAAAGTCATAGATTACCTCAAAACCAACATCAGTGGACTCGTAGTCTCCATTGCTCCATCGCACCCTGTCCTTTTGCACTACCAGACCTTGTTCCTGGCTAACAAAGACAGTGTTGACTGGGTCAACTACCAGTACTACAATGAGAAAGTCCCCAGCACCCAAGAATTTGTCAACCTCCACAAAACCCTAATAGACACCTTCGGTGTTGACAAGCTCTTGGCAGGGTTCAGCACTGATCCAAAAGACAAGGGTAACATATCCCTCGAGGTCTTCGTTGAGGGTGCCCTACAACTCATTGCATCTGGTTCACTTTCTGGAATTTTTGTTTCAGATGCCCAGTCCTCCCTCTTCTCTGAGCCCCCTCTCTACGTTGAGAAAAAGGCACAGGACATCCTCACTGGATCCGGCTTCTGATCACGATACAACTGTGCTATACTCTTTGTTTTCCATGTATCATATCATATGGGTCACACTCGCACGCTATAATTAACATGTAGGCATACATGCATGCATGTTGTACATGCATCATGTATCTATGCCTGCTTGTTATATATATAGTCTATGTGCTACTAAATAAGACCCTACCTTCTTGCGTGCTCTTTGTTTGTGTGTGCTTTTGGTATCTCATCCATATGAATAAGATTTACGACTGTCTTATCATTTTCTTTTTAGTTTGCCAGTTATGAGTTGTGATTCTTCTCTCGTGTCTTCTTTCGATTCGCAACATTCAACTGGTTTGTTTCACCTTTAAGTGTACTGGTTCCAAAACACCTTCCAATAGATCGAAACTTAGTACGCGATCAAGCAACGTGGTAAACATAAAGGAGGATCAAAAGAGAATGGAATAAAACCAAAACAAGTTATATAAAATTAAGATTCATTACATTAGTACTAAATAATTGAGAGATTATTGAGTAACGAGGGCAGTAGTAGGAAGGAAAATATGGTTTTAACAAATTTATAGAACGTGTCATTTGAAATAGATCCAAGGGTACAACAGAAGGCAGGATCAACAAAACTTTAGAGGTGACTGAACTGTAAGCAAGTTGTGAGGATAGACAAGTGTAAAAGTTTATCGAAAATGAGGTAGAATACTAAAAACATAATTCCAATTTATTTATAAATCATTACGTACGGATAAAACTCTAGATAAATTTACCATTATTTAAGTATTTGAATTTGAATATATAGATAATTACCTATAAATTCAGAATTGTAGTTAATTACCTACGAATTCTGAACTATATAGGTATAGTTATAGATTTTGCATTAGGTAATATTAATAATTAATATTAATATTGTAATTATTATTATTAATAATAGTATTAATTTGATTATTAATATTATTAATATGATTTTATTCTTATGTTATTAATATTATATTATTAATGTTATTATCAATAATAATATATTGAATATTATTATTTATAATAATAATATTATTATTAATAATATTAGTAGTAGTAATATGATTATTATTATTAATATATTCAATATTATTAATATTATTGTTAATAATAATAAAAAATATATAATTATAAAGTTCATTTATTTATCAGTGGTTGGAAGTTTCATATATGTACTTATGGGATCTGGATGGTAATTATTTTTGGATTTATTAAGATGCAGTCTAGCGATATGTGTGCTGTTTCCTCTATTTTAATTGAAAAAGAAAAAAATCTTCTGGATGAACAGACGTTAGGTTTACTTTTTTTTCTCTATTAACATCCGTATAACCTATTTAATTTTTTGAATTAATTTTGTGTCAGGATAGAGTTTGAACGAATCTATTTACATCTTCTACTTAATTAACAACTATTTGATATTTTTGTTGTAGTGAATGATTAATAGATAAAGTTAAAAGGAAATGAGAATCATCACATTTTTATGAAAAAATTCAATGACTAAGAGATAAAGTTAGATATAAAGTTAGAACAAGAATGAGCACCAGAGGATGCTGTTTGGGGTAGAAAAGTGGAAAAGATCAAAGAAATAATTTAAAAGTTATTATTTTTTATCTAGGGGTGAAATTAGATATAAGGAATGTATGAATAATGTCTATATTAGATGAAACCTAAATGAAAATGTAAGATTTTTCGTCTTCTAATTATATTTTTAATTGGGGGTTCAAAATCAAACCAATACAAAGAAATAATCGAAAACTGATTTAAGTAATTGATAATTGAGTGATTGAGTTCACTTTTCACAATCAATCAAATAGAATTGCAATAAATTATGCAAATACTGTTATATTAGTCATTTTCACTTATAAGTAGATATGTATTTACAAAAGAAAAACATAATATGTTTAACTTAATTTATGTCTTAGTCTTTTCTTATCTTTGTCCTTAGGTGTCCCATCATATTAAAAGATAAATCGTGGATGACTTTTATTACTTAATTCCACCATCCTTTATCATGATTGACCCTTATTTTGGTGTTTTTGGCTCCAACTTTCATCGAGTATGAAGCACTTAAATTTATTTCCCTTCTAACAAAAATTATAGTATAAATTATAAAATTTTATTAACTTTTAATTTCGGTTTCATTCTATCGAGTGGAAATATGTTTAAGAAGTTGGGTTATGTTAGTTTAAAAAAAATATATAAAAAATTATTTTGTAATAAGAACTTTTAATTTCATTAATTTTATTCTTTCAAAAAGAAAAATTTGTTTGCAATAATGCTTTACCTTAAAACTGCGAGTTCATGAAAAAAATACAAGTTGAGTCAAATTCTATTTCCTTTTTATACTTATTTTGTTATTTATGTTAACTAGTGTATTATCTGAATAGGAATGAGAATTCCTCATGAGTTAGGACAAACCAATTTAAAAAAGTATTATAGGTTTGACAAATAATCATTTTTGAAAAATAATTATTTATTGAAAAAAATATGCACACAAATAACTTTAACTTCTTTCAAAATTATATTTTTTTCTATAAATATGTATCAGATTATAACATATGAGAGAGATGGAGAACAAGTTTTACACCGTATGAATAACTTATAAATGTGAAACAAAGAAATTGATATTACACTTAAAAAACAAAATAAAAATGATAATTTAGAAATTAAAAATTAAAAATCACAAAAGTGAATTGCAAAAAATATTAGTTTGATTTGCTTCTTATTTCTTTCAATATATTCAAACCATATCGAGTCAAATTACACATAATTTTTATATTTAATTAAGTTATTTTTAGCAAAAGAAAATTGAACTAAACTAGACGGGAACACCTCCCTTGTAACAATAAGGTCCTGAATATGTATATCGTTAATATTAACTGTATAATTAAATAAAAATAAAATATCTCTTCTCAATATGATGACCCATACAATAATTGATAACAGTTAGTAGATAATTAGATAAAATAGTATTAGTGACGTCAAAATTTAGAGAAGCGACGCATGCAAGCTGACGTAAAAGGTACACTTCACTCTGCTTTTCATAAAGTCATTTGTGGCCCCAAGAGTTTGTGTTTCCTTTACAGAACCAAACAACTGTCATCTTGTTTTATTAATCATAAGCACAAAGATGAATAGTTTGAAGAGTCCACTTTCCTTTGCCTTTGTCTGTTACTGTATTATATTCATGGACGGTCGACAATGGCAAAGCATCATGGAGAATTGGCCCACATAAAGATAACAATTCCTCAATATTCTTTTATTTTGAGTCTTTGATAATTGTCATGTTGTTCCTGATTCATAAATTAATGTTTTTCACCAAACACAGCAATCTGGTTTTGAATCATAGTATACTTAAGCTCACGCACACCCCACTTACGCATTCAATCTGCAAAAGCTTCGTTTAAATATGTATTCCAACCAAACGCATATTGGGTTTCATCAGTCTCTGTGGAAACCATGAAGAATGTATAGATAAAAAAAGTGGTGTCTCTATTTCCTTGCTCCAGTTCTTAATTCTGTCCCTTCAAAGACTGATTAGGTAAAATCTCGTTTTCTTTTCTCTAGTTCTTGCTTACTACATGTCTATCTTCTAAATCTCAAACTTTCCCTTTTCTTTCTAGAGGCACATATATATATTTTGAAGGGTTTCAAAACCATTCCTTCTAACTTTTTTGGGGTTCATCACTCCCTTTCTCCTTTTTGTTGTCTGCAAGAGTCTTCCTTTGGTTTGAGGCGGAGGCCTGGGTGGAACTAATCAACTGTAAGTACCTTTTTTAGTGAGAAAATTTAAATCCTAATTTATCAGGAAGCTTCTTCAATTACACCTTCCTCCTTTGTATGCAGAAACTAATTGAGTCTTTCTATTACACCCCTTTTCAGGTATATCCTTTTTTCAGGTATTTATGGAATAAATGAATGAATACCGATAGGTATTGATTTTGGGTTAATTTCATAAACTTTGAAGCAAAAGATGATAATGACTTGCATTTATAATATTATTAGGAGTAAAGTAGATTATGACTTGCAATAATATTTTCTTTCGTTGTACTTTTGTTTTATCCTTTTATTCTTAGAATATTTTTTTCTATAAACGATGTAAGTATATTATTTTAATCAAAAACTTAAAAAAGATGCATACGTAAAGTATAAAGAATATAGTTATAATGTTTGTAAAATAGTAAAATTAGAGATAAACATAATTTGAAAAAGCTTTAAAACAATTGTAGGTATCATTTACTCAATTATGTATTATATGGTGTTTCATCAAAGAGGGTGTGGATTAACTAACTGGCTGGGATTAGGTAAGTAACTTACACGTTGAAGTTGATATTTTAACTATTATTTCTTTTTATAATAATCCTACAAAAAAAAGATTATTAAAAGAAACAAAACGAAAAAAGATTAAGTAGTCTTATTTAAATTGAGGAATTGTTAATTTAATGATAGAAAGAGAGAGAGCCGCCCCAATAATCACTCTGACCTAACCTGTCCCCTGAAAAGGATGCCTCACTGCATCAACACCTCTCATATATCTTCCTCATTTCAAATCAGATTCTTACGTACCCCAAATGTATCATTTTTTCCTGTACATAATGATCACCTAAAAAAACTCAAGAAAACAACGGCAGGGCCTTCAGATGTTGGTAGTAACATTGTAGAAATTTCAGTAAATGGGTTAATACGTTTTTCCATACCTTTCTTCCTTTCCAAAACTAATATATCTTGAAGAACACACCCTAAAATGCTTCCTTATAAGTTTAAAGATTTGATGTTTGTTTTGCAGAAACATGGACACCGCGAATGCAAACCCAGCAGCGTCATCACCACAAGCACATGTGGTTCAGATTGCTTCAGCTGATCAACTTCCACACCCTTCTCGTCACATACTGCAAGATAGAAGTACTACTCACTCTCTCTCCTATATTTTTGTTCATCTACAATATATAATGCTACTGTTTTACCTTTTTACTAGTGTGGGCAAAGAGGGTGATTGTCAAATGCAAAATCAATGCAGATGAACATAGAACTTTTTTATGTATGTAAATAAACTTATGCTTTCTTCAACTGAAGGAAATTTGGCACTGCAATTTCTTCAGGGGAATACTTACAGAAATGTGTACCCCTTTATAAGCTAGCAATGAGAGGTGATTGGAATGAAGCCAGGCGCATGATAGAAGAAGACACTGGTCTATTAAACGCTGCCATAACAAAGGAATGGGGTACACTACTTCATGCTGTGGCAGGAACAAACCATGTTCACTTTGTGAATCAATTGGTTAAATTACTTAACCCATATGACCTGGAACTGCGAAATTTCAATGGAAACACAGCGTTTTGCTATGCTGCTGCATCTGGAAACATGGAAATTGCTGCTACGATGATTAAGAAAAACGAAGGCCTACCCAAAATCAGGGGCGGAGAAGAAGCCACTCCTCTTTATATGGCTGTCTTGCAGGGAAAAGGTGAAATGGCAAGGTATCTCTACCCTCTCACTACCAACATTTTAGAAGAAGATGATTTCACCATGCTGTTCTTCCTCTGCATAAAAACTGAATTGTACGGTGAGTTAGTTTTCCTTAGTTCTTGCTTGTTTCATCAGAGTTTTCATTGTTTCTTAGGTTAGAAATCTCTTAGGCTAGAAACACTGAATCAATCAAAGTTTGCATAGACACTTTGAGTAATCCACATACCATGCAGCAATTACCTGCCTAACTATCAAATTTGGAAAATTTTACAGATATTGCTTTGCAAATTCTACAAGAGCGCTCAATGCTGGCATTGGCGAGGGATGAGAACAAGGACACAGGCTTGCAGCTCTTGGCTCGAAAGACTTGTGGTTTTAGTGTTCGTGGTCGATGGTATCTTCCAAACCAGATCTTGAACTCTAGTAAGTTCTTACAATCACTGTTATGTACTTGGAAAACTAGGGTATTGGGTTCATATTCTCCTGATACTTCCTCTAGCCACTGGCCTTTGCAAATTCTTATAACAATTCATGTGTAAATATTTATTCTTATATAATTAAAATTTATAACAAATAAATATTTTAAAATTCAAATTATATCATTATTAAAATTTATTAAAAATTAAATATGTTGAGTTTATAAGTGACAATTTTCTTTGAACAAAAAAGCTTTTGAAATTTACTTTAGAAACAATGCATATTGAAAAGAATAGAAATGTAGGAAAAATTATAAGTCTATAAATAATAATAATAATATTTCAACTCAATTGAAAGAAATTTTTTTAACAGCTCGACCATTTTCCTATGTTTTTTGGCTTTTGTGTTCCTGAGACACCAAAACGATCAAGATTATTTTTGTTTAGATTTTATATAAAAAAAGGGGACATATTAAGCCTTAGTAGGGTAGAATTAATGAAAAAAAAAAAACTACTTATAAATTGATTGTTCAACCGGAAAATTTACTTTCTTAAGGTTTGTCTGTTTACTATTTTTAAAGATATCTTTAAGTTTTTTAGTTTTAAATTTTTTTAAAAATTATATGATGAGTATTTTGTTAAAATAATTTTCAAAAATTGTTTTTAAAAGCTAAAAACTGCAAACTGATACTTCCAATATTTGAAGAACGAGACACAAAACATTCCACCCATTTTCATGTTTATTTTCATTTTCTCATATAAACAGTTTTCAAATTAGAATTATCAATCAAGATTTCTTCAAACTTATTTTCAAATTTTTTTATTCAAAACTAATGACTAAAAACTACTTTCAGAATCTAAAAAAACTGAATTAAGCGTATTTCTCAATCATTATAGTCATTACAAGAAACAGGCATGTCTCAATCATGAGTCATTACGAAAAACAGGTATGAAGGCAACTCCATTCGTCCAACTTGTTGAGTGTCTTTGGAGCATGCTTCTCGACCAATATTTCGATGAAACAGAGTTGAGGAGTTTCATAAGTCATCCATCACAAATAACATTCGATGCTTCAGAAGTTGGAAATTTTGAATTTTTAGCTACACTTATGAGGTCTTACCCTGATTTATTATGGGAAGTGGATCACAAAAACCGAAGCATAATTCACATTGCTGTTCTTCACCGCCATTCAACCATCTATAGTCTAATTCACGAACTAGGCTCAATCAAAGATTTCATAACAACTTTTGAAGACGATGAAGGAAACAACATATTGCATTATGCTGCTAGGTTGTCACCTCCTGACAAACTCAGCTCAATTTCCGGAGCAGCTCTTCAAATGACACATGAATTACTATGGTTTCAGGTATATTAATTCCCTATTCTCACATATGATCCTATATTATGCATATATTGATCTTTCTCTTTCAATTTTGAGAAATCAATCATGACCTACTTTCAGGACTAAAAACACTTATCATATACTATGACATTATACTTTGACTTAGTAAAAAAAATAGCATTATACTTTGATATGGCAGGAGGTGAAGAAAATAATGCTGCTGGTAAATATAGAGAAGAAAAATGCTGAAGGCAAAACTCCTCGTGAAATATTTGCTGAGGAGCATAAAGAACTATTGACAAAGGCAGAATCATGGACAAAGAGCACAGCTATTAATTGCATGCTTGTATCTGCACTCATAACCACAGGAGTTTTCACTGCTACATTTATGGTACCTGGTGGCAACAATAAAAAGTCAGGAAATCCGAACTATTTGCAGGAACAAGCATTCCTCGTATTTTCATTATCAGTTGCAGGTGCACTGATATCAGCATCAGCCTCCATACTAATGTTCTTGTCCATCCTCATTTCAAGTTATGCAGAGGATGAATGTTTCACGTCCCTCCCTTACAAGTTACTCTTTGGTATGGTCACACAAATCATCTCCATCACAGCCATGATGATATCGTTCAGTGCTGCTTTTTACATGACATTTTCTCATGGTCTAACGCGGGTTCCATTTTCTATTTTCGTGCTTTCGTTTCTGCCAATACCCTTGTTCAAACCACTATGGTCAGATATTATCCATTCTTCTTATCTTTGTATGTCTCTATTTTGGCCTAGAAAATAAATCCTTGGCTAGGAAAGCTGAAGTTTTCGATATGTATATAACTTACTTTGTAGTCTGTTTTTTGTTTTAACAGCAAAGAAAATAAAAAAAAAAACTTAAGGGTATTCTAACTGTTGTACAATACATCCTATTTAAGAAAAAAAGTCTCACATGTGTCAAAACATTAATCCCTATAGGAAGAAGAAAATACACCGAATACAAACAAAAACAGGGCCACCACAAACATAGTAGGGAAAGGACCATCTAATCCAACCTTAAGAGTTGCTAAGCCAATAATTATAGGCACTGCACCAGAGAGAAAATCCAATCTGAATAAAAAAATGTGATCATCTTCATCTTATACTTATCTCATAACCAGTCTTTAAGTTGAACTAGACTAAAGATTTCATCAGCATCCACAACCCCACCCTTAAAAATCACCTTGTTTTTATGACTCTAAACTTCTGATATAATGGTTACTCACAACTCATTCCATGCTCTATTAATGTCCTGCTTTTGACCCAATAAGCAAAATCTCTGAAAATTGACAAGAGTGGCCTGATGTCTGACACTCACCTTCCCAATCCACCTTTCGCACTGGTCCCACACTTGTTGTATCACAATATAAGTATTAAACAAATGATTAGTGGATTCAACATCATCCTGGCACAGAGGACAAAGCGAATTAGCTAATTGAACTCTCCTTCGTGCTAAGTTAAGTTTAGTTGGCAATCTGTCCAGTAATAACCTCCACGCACCCATAAACGCAGAAGAAACAACACTTAAACTTCACAATAACTTGAACGATATAGAGCTCTTACCGTTCAAGATGTTATATTTAGACCTAACTGTGTACTCCTGATTATCTTCACCCACCCACACCAACCTATCTTCTCTCTGACATCCTACAAAACATTTGAGATCTATGTCAACAATTATACTTCAAGGTATTTTTCCCATTAGAACCTCTATCTTCACCAAGAAAGGTTCCAAATTTGTGCAACCTTTTCGAAATGATAATGAATACTATAAAGCTGAGAAATTCAGACCTTGTATTAAATACTTCAAAAAATATATTTATTTTGTTCAATTAAATAATAATTGATGATGGTGCAAGGACAACATTGGCATTGGAGAACCTGAATTCAAGTTTTATAAAATTCCGACTGTTGATATGACCCTTAGTAGTGGTCGTATGTAACTCTGTTACATAGTTTCAATCACTCTCTACAGTGATTGCTGCTCATGCCGGTTGCCTTTTGCAGTTATTTTGTTTTACCAAGAGTTTCTAAGCAAAAAAACATGTGGTCTGCTGATGTAAAATGATGCTGTGATCAAAATCCGATTATAAGGGAAGTGGATGGCTTGTAAGCATGGCCACCTTTTTGTATAGAACTCCTACAAGGGCAAGAGATAATCCTGGGAAAGGAATAAGAATTTTGTTTTATTAAAAGGTTGAAACATCTTTGTACTTTCATTTAATATATTCTTTATTTTTCTTTTTTTTTTCAACTTTTGGTGAATATAATTTATGAAAAATATTTCACAAATATTTTTGGGAATTTACTCACTGTTCATGTCTATACTTTTACCCGTCTTGGACTCATCAACTCTTTCGTTTCTAAATATGATTTCGCTTCTTTGTTTCTAAATATTTCAAATTATTATTATCTACATATATTTCTACACTTGATTTCTTGCGGCTCAATTCCAGAATCTTGAAATGCTGAAAGTGTTAGTAAACCTTAGATTGTGTCGTGTTTTAATGACCTTACTCCATAAAATTGTTTCCTCACTTAATCCACACATATATAGTACTTCCTAGAATTATTCTCTTTTTAATAAATTATTCCTAATAGTTACTATGTCTAGAGTCACTCGTTGTGCTATAGTAAAATTATAAAATATAAATAAGTGTAAATTTTACCTTATAAATTAATTTTAAAAGATTAAATTAGAACTAAATTTACTTTCTAAGAAAATACACGTGTAAGACAATTTTGTTAATTTTTCTATTCGGAATGACATTTATTCCCTTTTGGTGAGATAAGAGTGACCGTTCATAATTATGATACTTTCCAAAAGGAATCACCTAATCTTTCTTAGATTTTTTGTACTCCTTTTATTTTTTTTTTCTTTTGTGAACTTTGGTTAAATCTCTCTATTTCTTTTCTTTTTTTAATATATTGTGATGGTTTTCACTGAAAAATAAATGTTATTATTTTAAGAATAAAAAATTAAATAAAAATATTGAAGGAGTTCCAAACTTTTAACATATTTAAAAGAACAACATAAAAATGTGAATGACTCAGGCTTGTAGAAAAACTTTGAGGTCAACGAAAAATGAGAGCGGACCCATTTGGCATTCACTTTAGGGACATGGTCACGTGGATAGAACGTCACCTTCACTTGACTTGTTAGCTTCCGTCCATGTCGGATTTTCCTATGGTCCTTTCTCATGGAAGGAGCCTCTTCAAATTATTTGACATTTTACTTTATGTTCTCCTACAATATTTTTGTCTCAATTTTATCTTATTATTTTCAATATTTTAATTTGATTTCCTTTTTCTAAAATGAATCAATATAGTAATTACATATTATGAGTTAAAGTTAATTTATGAATGAAAGTCATATTTAATATAAACTAAAATGTTGCATATTGCTATAATAACGCTGTTATTACAAATTTAACATAATATGTTAACTTATTTTTTAGAAAAAAATAAATTTAAAAACTGACCCACACTGAACTGGGAACCATAGTCAAAATTCTATTTAAGATTCTGTTACCAAACAAATCAAAAGTAAGATTGAGGCCCAAACAAATCAAAACTTGAGAGATACCCACTTGAGAGTGTATCTTTTATGTATCCTGACACAATTTTGTTTTCTTCCAAATCTATTAGGTGAGAGATAATTTTGGTAATGATAGTGTGATTTTTTTTATATTCTAAAAAAAGTGTCACTTAATTAATGACTTTTTTTTTTATTTTAACTAAGTCGTCGTTGACTCTTCAGTTTAATTGTTTTTAGAAGTTACCACTTAAATGATAACTTTTTTTAATTGAAATTGTTATTTAAATTAAGGCTTTGTCTATTTTTTAATGAAATATTATTTTTACTTTTGTATTTTATCATGATTTATGTGTCTATTTTTTAAATATATAAGTATAATCAACATTTGAACATATAAAATAATGTATAAACTAATTATAAATATATAAAATAAAATTATTGATATAGTTAGCTAAAATTTTATAATTAGTGATGTCAATTAATAATTTCGATGGTTATTTTATCTTTTTCCATATTTAATTTTATTCTCTTCCTAATACGAACGTCTTCATGAACATGATGAGAGTTTGGATTCTTTCTATTGAAAACATTTCAGACATATTTGGTGACTGCTGTGGTAGTTGAACAGTAGCATTAAATAAAGTTATTTGAGGAAGCAATGAGGTCATGATAAGATTCTATAACCAAATAAATAAAATATGGAACCATTGATTGAACCCTACCTATGTATGAACAAGATCTCTCCATTTTAACCTATCATGGCCCCATGTTCTGTTGCCTCCACCATGCCTTAGATTCAAAATTCTTTCCAATTTTTCTATTCATGTTTTTAACGTTCTCATTACGTTCTCAGAGAGAACGAACCCTAAAACAATACTACACAACTAATGAATCAATATCTCTCTGCACCTTTGTGATTCTTCATTTGTCACCACTTTATTTTGTTGAAACTTTAACACAGGGTGAGAAAAGATTTTTCATCTTCTTTTGTATTCTATATAGGGTGATAACCTCATTATCTCATTATAATATATTTTTTATTGTTGATAAAAAATATCTTCATTTAACATGGAGACAATTCATTAAATATCCAAACATCAATTAAGATTTAAAATTTTAAGGATGGATTATAACTTAACATACAAACCATCATTATATTTTCGAGCAAAAACAACTCTAATGTATTAACTTTTCTATATTTTTTTTATTGATGTTGTTTTTTTCGTAACATATAATTTAAGATAAAATAACCACGTATTAATTTATTTTTTAAATCCAATCATTAATAGGAAGTAAATAGTCTAGTAATGTATGTTTCGTGTCAACACCAACTCTTAAAATCAATCTGATCGAAATTTAACCAGTAAATGATTAGATTTAGGAGAGTCTTAGATTAGTTTAGGTCTAGAAATTCAACACAAATAAGATTTAGAAATAAACTATATCAAATATAATCCAACTAATACTTTAGTTGCACTTAGTGTGACAATACCATTTGATTCTAACTGAATATGTGTGAATGATTTTTTCCATAAAAAGTTTTTAAAGAAAAAAATAAAATACGATTTTACGTAACCTAAAATTAGTTTATACAAATTTAAATAAGCTATAAGAAACTCCTCTAAACTTATGTTTAGTGTATTAGTTCCTGAATCTTAGATGGACTAAATACATTGAACCAAAACAAAACATAAGTGATGGAAAATAAATGCACGCTTGTTTTCAATAATTGTCTCATTGATTCGTTGCTTTTCCTTTTGACATTCTTTCCACCCTAGTTGCCTCGCAATTTCTTAATACAGAACAATATTTAACCACGCTATCCTTCACTTTTATATCATATAAACATTAAGTAAACTTTAATTCATATTAGGTTTGTCCAATATATAATTAAAAGATTAAGTTCCATGTAGTTGGTTTGACCACTGAATATTATCGAATGCCATATATAGCTTAACCTGTTACATCAAATTAGGTTTATTTACTTAAGTCTATTATCTTTATTTTCTATTTATTTACAAAATCGTTAAACAAAAATATATAAATTCATATTATGTATAAATATACGATTCTTATTCACCACAAACTGTCACGAAGACACACAAATTTGACATTCACTATAACTTAAATAAATATTAAAAATATATTATATTAGTGTTAGTCTAATAGATATTAACTTAAATAAATAATAAAATAAATATAATTAGTATGGGTTTAAGTAATATTAACTTAAATAAATATAAATATTAAAAATAAATAAGATTAATTTTAATTTAATGATATTGATTATTATTATTATTACATATTCTCTAAACAATTTTTTTATTATTATTATTATAATTGCTAGTATAGTTGTAAGTTTGTTTTAAAAAAGTGTTATGTTAACATATTGTTTGGCTCCAGCAACAACAATATCTTTAGTGATTATTCCTCGATTGTTTTCGCTCATTTTTTGGTGTTTTAAACGCTCCGTCTCGATTTCAGGATTGGGTAGAGAGTACAAGTAATCTAGGTCAGAATTTAGAAATATCTTGTTTAAGGTAACTGAACATGTATTTATAGACATTACATTGGGCTTGAAAAGTTTTGGACATTCTATTATAATTTTATAAGAAAAATAGTAATATTGAGTTGTAATTTGTAATTACATATAGTTATTCGAAATTACAGGTACCACAAACCGGAAAGTTAATCTCGGTCCACCGGTCATATAGTACACATATCATATAATAATGCAAATTCAAACTCTGGTATAACTTCAACAAGAATCAGGATAAGTTTCCCTTACAAATCAAGGTTAGATCTAACTATAGGCCACATGTCCCGATGGGATAACAATCAAAAGTTAGCTGATAAAAAAAGTGTACAAGAATCTATGTAATTGTTAGGGAAGAAGACATTTAATTTAACTAGCTGTAAACGATGGATCAAAATGTAATAGAATGAAAATTGAAGTCAATAGCGATAAATGTAATTGATAGAATGAGTGGGGTCAAAGTGTTTTGTATGTTTCGGATGCTTTGAAAGTGCTAGGTTAACATAATGTCTATTTCTTAATATGCAATTGCGCTTTGAACGGCGCTTGTCTTGTCTGTTTCCCATAGCAATGGAGAAAGAGAAAAAGGAGTGATCTCAATTTCATGAAAATTTCCATTTTCTCACTTCTGCATAATTTATTGCACCGCACTTCTTCTTGTTTTTTCTCTGTCTCCCCCCTTTATCCTTATAAGAACCAGGACTTACATTTTTCCTATGATGTCTTTAACATAACCTTAGTCATTACCCAACTCAGTATCACTCGAAAACATCAAAACACTCTATATCAGTCCCAATCACATTTCATAGATAAACTTTCTCTTTTCGCGTCCATCCCTCACACTTTTATTTCCCATGGATCATCCATTCTTGAGTCCTTCATTTATGTTTGTTGACACAGCACCCAAGCATACATGCTTCACACTTCTCATTTCTTTTTCATTGCATTTCACAAGCCAAATCTAACCTCTTAGATCTCTGTTGCCAGTGTAAGATTAAGTAAAGGCGTGAATGATCACAGAATAAGTGTAAGCGTGCTGTGCTCCCTCCTAAACTTTCTCTCTTTCCCATGTTCTTCCTTCTTTCATCTTCTCCTTTTTAATTTGCATGCTTGATTCACATCGTTAGGGTTCTTCTATTAATCATCTTTTGTCATTATCTCTAATCTTTTACTTATTGTAATCAATTATATATATGTTTACTCTGACGGAAAAAAGTTTAAAGATGTCTCCGGCAAACGCATGCTCATAAAATTACCTACAAAACTTTGCATTATACAGCAACATAGAGTAAACAAATCTTATTTATGTTTTTATATATTTTTTGTCAATACATTCTTCTCTTAATTCCTCAAGAAGCTCTTTCATTCTGTTTCTTATTATGTCTTGTAGTCTTCGACACAGTTTCCTTCTGTTCCTGTCTATCTGTAGTCTGAAAGATTTTATTGGTGACAATCATTCATTGATAGTTGTGGCTGGCATGTGAAGCAGAAAGAGGTTGTGTGAAAAACTTGGAAATCAGGTATCAAACAACTATTAATGAAAATTTCAGGTGCACATATGATTAATATGAACACATTTTTTTTTTTCGTGAAATTGAAGATGGCATGCTTTGATGAGGTGGGGAACAACGTGTTTTGTAATCCACTTTTGAAAAGAAAGTGTCTCTTCATAGTTTATAGTTTACTTTTAAGTATATCGCATGTGTCATCCACGTACTTACCTTCTCATGGAGTGTTGCATGGGCAAGACAAAAAGTGCATGAGAAGAAATACGTGTAAAAAAAGGATAACCTATTATTAGGGGATACAGGACCACTTTCTGATAACAAATTTGTTTGTTTTAAATCTAAATTACTTGCTTTTCATGTTTTGTTTATTTTTTAAAATATAATATTTAAAAAACATACTTTGTATAAATGAGTTTTAGCTATGTTTCTCATAAATTTGTTTATCAGAAAGGCTTATAAACTTAAATTTAATTTTTTTACTATAGTTAAAATATCATATTTCTCTATTATACTCTTTAAAATGATAAATAATTAATTTTTGAATTGAAGTACAACATGACTCTTTGATTCCAAAATATTCTATAAATTATTTACAATCAAACAAAACTTTTATTATTATCAGGAATCATAATTTCTAAACATAAAAAAATCTTTAACTAAATGCCACATATACAAATATTTTATAGTCTTAAAGAATTATATAACACGTATCCATATTTTACAATTTGCAAAATACTTTACTATGTGTTTTTTTAATATAAAAAAATAAACTAAATAGACCCCTTTCACAAAAATAATAAATTATTCTTTCGCTTTTTACTTTATTATTTATCTTGTCAAAATTAATTGGAACATGATAATTCAAAATCACCTCATAGTTTTTCGTGTAAAAGAATGACTTTATTCATCACATATACCTCCAATAATTGTTTTGTGTGTTTCCTTCACCCTCTCCTTATACCCTTCGAAAATCATAAAACAACGAAGTCGTGTGAAGAACATGAAATTTAAGGAAAAAGTCAACAACACTCGACCTGCAAAAAATTTTGTAAAAGCACTAATTGCTCCACAAGATCAGTGTTTTGATGTTATCTCAAACTTTCATGATGTTTTTTTTTTAAGCAATGTCAAATTAATTAATCTTATCCGTTTTTTGTAATAAAAAATTCTGATAAAATAATTCATGATAGTTTTCTATTTTAAAAATATTTCTCTTAATTTTAATATTACTTTTATATTTATAACTTCATTAAATATTTTCATTTAAATTTATTTTTTAAGAATCCCCACTTATTTTCTTACAATAGAAAATTAATGCACTAAATTAATGCACATATATTAAATTAGCCTGACAACTCTATTAAGAACAAATCTTTTATTAACATGCATGCTTTCATTTAAAGAATAAAACATTATTTTAAACTCCTCTTCCTAATAAGTTTTTTTTTAATTTAATTACAATATGTATTATAATTTATAGTTTTATTTAAAATAAAGTTCTTTTAAAATATACTGTATTTTGTTTAAATTTATAAATATTTATATAATGCAAAAATACACATTGGTTTTAGTAAATTTCTTCGATGATATTATCATTAATTTATTTTTCAAATATATGCGATTTTCATTGCCATTTCTTTTATGTTCTTTGAAGAAACTAAACTATTTATTCCCAAAGTATAATTACCGACTCATCCATTTTTTTAAAATAAGTAAATAATTTTGATCTGTGAAATCCCTTTAAATTTTAACTATTACACATACACAACTTGTGAGTTATTTTCTATGTTAATTTCTTGTTTACAATAGCTTATAATTTGGTTAGGGTTTCTTTTTGTATTTTTTCTTTCTTTCAAAGGTGTGGTTGCATGATTATCTCATGTTATATATTTGCCGTTCATTAAACTTTCTAATTTCAGTACTTAAATGATCATATTTGATGATTAATTTATAATTAAACGTGCATGATTGATAAACCAAATAAAAGTGTATTAAGTAGTAAGAGCTTAAATAACAAATATTCAATTAAGAAAACATAATTCAACACTGCACTCAAAATTACTTAACTAGTTAAAAAAAGGGTAAATTAAAGTGAAACTGTTTCTTTGGCACAAGATCCTCTAGTATAAATGTCTTCAACTATTTTTTTTTTATTTTTTATTTTACAGTGAAATGGCTATGACAGTTCGAGATACAACAAATCCAGAACAACTACAGATAGTCATTCATAGATTTGCTTCAGTTCAATGCAGAAGTCCTTCATGTGATCTATTACAGAATACAAGTACTTCCTAACATCTCGCTCTTAATATAATATAATTAACAACATATTGATTTTTTAAAAAGTGACTTTGCTAAACATTTTTTTTATGTTCCTTTACTCTCCCTTCCTTAATTCCACTCAAATTCCACCCATATTTGCATGTCAATCTTATTAAAAAAAAAAAAACAAAAATCATTCGTTATAAAAGACTGTTTATCCTGTCATCAAATCACGAACTGCTATAAGTAAAACTATACTGATTTTTATAATAATTATTTAAAAATCATATTAACTATAATTTGTCATTATATGAAGAACTATAACCTACATAACCATAATGAATATTTCTTTTTACGTATAAATAAATAAATATCAAACTTGAAAACCTAAATAAACTTGTGGAATTCTATAAACTCAATATATAGACTGATATAATCGTAAACATTGTATCACATAAGAAATAGTTATATCATTCCAATTCAACATTTTAACACTGATCATTCAAAGTAATAGAAAATAGTTCAATATCTCTATAATGACTAAATTAATTAGTTCTTTTTAACAATAGAAAGTAAAGGAATATTTGAGTATTCCAACCTTTTTACGTAACATAGTAACAAAGTGATCAGCATATCACTTATTAAAATAACTGCAAAATAACTTTATAACTTTTCATATCAGATTCCCCACATATTATGTATAGCTTGTGGATTTTTGTGTAAGATGTAATCAATGCAGGACACTTAAGATGTCATTCGACATTGTATTATGACCTGGCGGATTTTTGTGCTTTTTATAAGATATTCTTTGTGGTGTAATATGTATGTTATGTATTTAGCTAGTAGGAAGCTGAAATAATATGTTAAAGTGTAGGAAAGTTATTAGTTTTCAAGTTACATATGTATGGCGAAGGAGTCCTAAACAACCTTTCTGTGCATAAGGAGTTGTAAATAATCTATATCTTTCTTTGTATAAAAGTGTTTATGGATTTGATCCATAATCATCTTATGTTCCTTTTCTTCTAATATCATTACATGAAAAAAAAATAGTTAGACACTAATTTTTAACTATTAAATAAAATAGTTGCTAATTGTAACTAAAATAATTATCAAATTAGATTTTAGATGTTAAATAACTATAAAAATAAAAATAATTATTAAATTCATTAGTGACCAATTAAGTCAAAATAATTTGTATCTAACATTAACTACAAAGTTTTAGTGACTTATATAATTAGATTCTAAATTGGTCTTTAGAGACCAATTTAGAATCTAATGATACAAGTCACTAAAATCTTGGTAGCTAATGTTAGATATCAATTATCTTGACTTAATTGATTACTATATTTAATCATTATTTTTATTTTGTAGCTATTTAGCAATCAAAATCTAATTTGATAACTATTTTGGTCACAATTAGCAACCATTTCATTTGGTAGCTAAAAATTAGTCTCTAAATAATAGTTTTAACGTTTTTCTTGTAGTGTATATTTTAAAGTAAAAAGATATCAAAATGTCTTTGCTCTTGTACTAATCTTTCTTCTAGTAATATCCTCTTATTTAGAACATTTTGTTGTATTTTTTTTATCAGCTAAAAGAATCAAACAAATAAAAATATAAAGGAATGTTATAATCCGTATACACTATACAAAATAAATGAGATTATAGAGTGTACAAAACAATGGCCTAAAGTGACGATCCCTATCTCAACAAACAAGACATGCTCTAAAACCAAAAAATGATGTCTAAGTTCCACTTAGTAACAACCAGACAGAAAGTAACCCAAAAAAGTGAAAGTCTAAAGATCTAAGGTAGTACAATATGCATGTAATCAGCACACCAAAATGATACCAAAAGCCTCGTATAAGCAAGGTCCCAGATCAGCCCTTGTCAAGACCATTCAATTGTTTCGTATCTTGTCAAATTTACAGTTTCACCATAACCCCCTTGGTCTGTCCAGAATAAACGGATTTGTTACTTGTTATGTGCAAAATTTTGCTAATCCCTACCCTTGCATAATTGATTTGTAAGCCCTGTAATCGTGCTGCAATGCACATACCTACCAAAACACATACAGACTGCACAACTGGCTAGGCTTCACTGTTAGTTATACTGATAATTACATAAGAAAATCCACATCTTACAGGATCGTTTGCTGCTCTATGAACTAATTAGTCCGTGAGAAAGGTGGTTAAATGAATTCAATGTGTTAAATATTTAACCAATATATGCTAGCATATATTGCTAAATAATTAACTGGAGGAATGTTGTTTGTGATCAATTTTTCTTCACTTTAATTTTCTTTTTTGTTGTTACAAGGATATAACTCTGATATTTTCAAGAGGTGATGTTGGTATCGACACCCAACCAACTTAATCTTTACAGAATTGTGCATAAAAGATTTTAAAAGTAACTCTTAAAATAACAATGCTCTAGCTAATGGTTACAAAGATATAAAAAGTGCTATGAATACTAAAAAATACTCTTGAAACTCTTTCAACAAGTATTTAATTATCATTAAACAATTATGAAAACAAATTATCCGAGAGACTTGTTCCCTCAAACTTGGAGTTACAAGTCTACTTCGAGTTAACTTGCATTAGGAGAATAATATTGGTCAGAGTCTGACTTGACCCTAGAGTTATATATATAAATTAGGGTGTATAATATATGCATCTAACGTATTTTCCTTTAGGGGATTATGTGAACAAATGTGTTCCCATTTACAACCTTGCAATTAAAGGGGACTGGAAAGAAGCTAGAACCATGTTATTGGCAGATAGAAGGTTGGCAACTGCTGCCATCTCACAGGGATGGGCCACACTGCTTCACGTAGCAGCAGAAGCAAATCACTTGCACTTCGTAGAGGAGCTTCTGAAACAACTCAACCCAAATGACTTGGAAATACAAGACTTCAAAGGCAACACTGCTTTCTGCTTTGCTGCGGCAGTTGGCAATGTCAAAATTGCAGAAGCAATGGTCCAAATGAATAGGAGTTTGCCAACTATAAGAGGTGGAGAAGGACTCACCCCACTTCACATGGCTGCTTTACAGGGAAAAAGTGAAATGGCTTGGTATCTCTACCCTCATACACTTCACGAGTTCGGTCCTGGAGATTGGGATTTATTGTTCTTTCTTTGTATCAACACTGGCATTTATGGTATGTATATATGTATATTTTGTTCCTCCGGTCCTCTTCCTTTGTTTAATTTCTTGAAACCTGTGATTTACAATCTTCAAAACTCTTGGAAATTTTGCAGACTTAGCTTTACAGATGTTACATGATAATCCGATATTAGCAGTGGCTCGGAATGAGAACAAGGAAACAGCCTTGCATGTTTTGGCACGAAAATCTTCTGCTTTTAGTTGCCAAAGTCGAAGGTATCCAAATCAGCTCAGAAACTCACGTAAGTCTTCATAATCACTGTTGTTCAAAACCTCATGAACATCTATATATACTTGTTATCCATTTGTACTTTTAACGAAAGAGTCTTTGCAGGAAAAAATGGTTAAATATTTTCCAACCAGCACATGTGAATGGTTCTGATTAATTTTCATATAATATTTCAATTTAGGACAAAGAATCAATAAAACACGATTATGTCACATGAAGATTGTTCAGAACCATAACAATCTTGTCTAATATAACCAACGAGTGAAATTGTTTGTGATAGGTAAGAATCCAAGTTTGGCCCTTCAACTTGTAAGGTGTCTTTGGAATACCCTTCTTGCTCTTGATTGCCCAGAGATACAAATGATAAGAGTCATAAACGAGCCGTCTCAAGTAATATTCATTGCCGCTGAAGTAGGAAATTCTGAGATTTTAACCGAGTTGATTATATCTTACTCGGACTTCGCATGGGAAGTTGATGCCAAAAATCGAAGCATTATTCACATTGCAGTTTTGTATCGCCATGCAGCCATATTTAATCTCATACATGAAATAAGACCTATCAGGAATTTTTTAGTAACATATGAGGATTTAGATCAAAACAATTTACTGCACTGTGCTGCAAAATTAGCACCACCAAGCCAGCTTAACTTGGTGTCTGGAGCAGCTTTTCAGATGATGCACGAGTTACGGTGGTACGAGGTATCTCTTCCTATTTTCAAAAGTTCATTCATGTTGCAACCAAGCTTCTGTTTATTTCCTCTGCATGTATTCTATATTTTTGTTATTTTCCTTTTCTTTTCCTAAACATAGTCAACAATAATTAAGTAAACATAAACCCTTTTCGTGGACAAAACTTAGTTCACAAATTGTCAAGTTCATTTTTGTTATTTTCTAATTCTATGCATCTTTTGGCGATGCCATAGGCTATGACTAGCTTTCATATAGTAGAACATCACATAGGTTTGATATTACAGGAGGTGAAGAAGGTGATGCCACCTTGTTTCATAGAGAAGAGAAATTCCGATGGTAAAACTCCTCGTGAACTTTTCACCGAAGAGCATGCAGAGTTACTGACTAAAGCAGAATCTTGGATGAAGAGCATGGCGAAATCTTGCATGATAGTTTCAACACTTATTGCTACAGTAGTGTTCACAGCAGCATTCAGCCTTCCACGTGGTGATGATGATAAAAGTGGAAACCCCAACTGCAATGCTACCATCTTCATAATATTTGCAATCTCAGATGCAATTTCTCTAATCTCATCTTCAATTTCAATTCTTATTTTCTTGTCCATGCTTACCATAGCACGTTATGCAGAGGATGACTTCTTCATGTCATTGCCAATGAAGCTGATATGTGGACTAGTAACACTGTTTATCTCCATAGCAAGCATGATGGTGGCATTTAGCATGGCCTTCTTCATAATATATTCCCATGGCCTAATTTGGGTGCCAATCTTCATTTCTGTACTTGCAGTTGCACCAATCACCTTATTCACATCTCTTCTCTTTCCCTTATGGTCAGACATTGTTTACTCAGCCTATTTCTCTAGGTCTATATTTCGGCCAAATAATCATGTTCTTTACTAGAATTCTGAGGATTTTAGTACTATATTTTAACTACTTATTATCCCTTGTGATGTTATCACTCCACTTGTGATCCTAGCTTTGCAATTAGATTTTCTCATTTGAAGTTTTGAATGAGTACTTATCCAAGTACAATCTTGTGAAATTGTAATCAAGCTTTTCATATATGGGTTTTGATCAGTTGCTTTATATACTTACCAACTAAGCCAACCATTCTATTTCATAGACTCAATCATAGTTTTATTGTATTCACTATTTCATAAAAACAGTAGCATGAGATCAAGTTTATTTTTTCGTGTTTTAAGTGAAACATCAACTTGTGTCTGAAATTGATCAATTTTTTCCTCAATTTTGTAAGACAAAATATAAATTTGGTTCTTCCAAACTGATCAATTCAGTAAATGACATTGTCAAAAAGTAAACACTTTAGTTCCTATTTTTTGACAATTATTATTGAAAGTAATCTTTAGTCTATTTTTATTGTTTTATGCATTGCTTCATAAAATTTATTTTCAGACATAACCACCTTTTTTTTGCTGAGTAAAACATCAACTCAACTCCTAAAATTGTATATCAACCAACTTGTTTTCAATAGTATTGTTCACTTCAAACATAGAGCTAAAATAGGCTAATTGCAGTTAATTTAGCCCTAAAAAAGTATTAAAAACAATAATAAAATATTTAAAATCATGTTAATTAGATATTTTTAAGTGTGTAAATTTTTGTTTTATATGAATAATACATATAATTTTCTTATTTGTAAAATAATAAATACGTTATACACTTAAAATTAATGGAATAATCTTAGTTTACAATATTATATTAATTAAATTAATTTTATTAATATTTTTATTTTTTTTTAATTTTAATTTGATTGTAATTAATGTTAAAAAACTAAAAATTATAAAAAAATAAGAAAAGAAACAAAAAAATAGAAAATAAAATTATCACGTATAAATATTTAAAAACGTATTTAAGCTAAAATAAAAATAAGGATTTTCAATTCACTCCCGAGTGCGTGTTTTTAGTTATTATTAACTAAAAAAATTATGATTTTTTTTTGTTATTATTTCACAATCCTTCATAAAAAATAATGTTATTATTACGCAATTTTGAAAAAATTCTTCGGCGTAGTTTGAATTGTTTTAAGAAAGGTGCTAATGGAATTTAATTATGATTTTCGTTTTTAAAATTTAGACTAAATTTAATTTTTATATTTAAATAATAATAATAATAATAATAATACTATTTTAATAGTTTAAATTGATTATTTAAGAGAAAACAGTTTTGAAAAAAATAAATTTTAAATTTTAGAAAGGGATACTTAGAAAAAAAATATTTTTAAAAATTAAAATCTAATTTATTTTTTAAATATTTGGAGAACAAATTTGAATTTATCCCATAGGAAAAACAAAACAATTATAAAAAGTGTTGAATTTAAGAAAGGAAATTCTAGACGTCTATACTCTACTCTAGTAGCATAACGACGTCGTATCATACTGTTGAAGAAATTCATAAACTCGCCTTGCTCATAGAGTGAAATGTTTCTTCTTCTTTTCTTCGCTGCGCTTTCTTATGGTTTTCCCCTTTTGCTTACAAAAGCAAAGATTGTTATTTCTGAAGATTGAAGAACATCGATCTGTGTTTTGACAACTTACGATACCTAAGAGGACATAGATTTCTTCGTTTTCGTCTCAGTAGAAACTAAACAGGTCAATTAACCTCTCATTCTCCATTTGTTTCTTTATGTGCATAACAGAATATGAATGCTTCTAGTTTCAAAGTTTTGATGATTTGAGTTTTAGGTTTTCGCTGCGTTCCTTTCATTCCTCACTTTTCGTTATCAATGTTCCGGTAAAAATAAAAATAAAGATTGCAAAATAGATGCTTGTGAGTGTAGAAAACACTTCTCTGTGATTTTTTTGGTTCACGGTATTAGATTGCGTAAATAACAATACGTATATCTCTTGTGTAATAGTGCAGGTGAGCTTAGCGAAGAATATGGAATGTGTGGTTCAGGGAATTATTGAGACACAGGTGAGTTTATGCTTTATTGAATTGCATATTGAGACTGTCTTTTTCTTTGAAGAATAGGGAGGTATTGTGGAATTAAATTTATCTGGATTAGCCATTGTCTCTTGATGTGGGTTATTATATTTCATTGTGTTTCAGATTAATGACATAATCTCCATTCTTAGAAGGCTGATCGTGATTGCTGACATGTTACTCGCATTTGCATTTAGTGTTTGAATTCTGTCATGAAAGGTAGCTTAATGATAAATTAACCCTGAATGTCCGAGGCACCAGGCAGTGAGGAAAAGGATTGAGTAGCTACCTTATTGGTGCCTTTCTCAAATAAAAAATGCAAAAGAAAATGTTAAGTGCACAGAAGAAACAAAGTTAGTTACTAAATAATCACAAGAATGATTTGTCAGTCAAAAGAGTCAATTTCATATAGTTAAAGTCGGCATTATCTGCATGGTTAAAGTAGTCCCTCAGACTGCTTGTGTGTTTCCGTGAATGTGAAATTCATTGTGTAAAGTTCTGCGAATTCATTGTGTATCCTTACCTCACTTCTAGATGATTTAAAACATGAGTTAAAGTTTTAACTGTGAAATTCTACTTGTAACTTTACTGTTACCCAATTTTTTTTTTAAAACAAATTCTCTAAAGCTTAGTTATGCATTTCTATCGTGTTTCTTAAATAACTTGATCCCCGTGATGTGAAGCTAATGCTGTTTTAGTCTGTAAAGAACGATTGTCTAAAGCTTGGGTATGCATGATGGTATATTATCCTACTTTATTATTATTATTTATTAGAATCTACACATGAAATGAAAGACAGGTTGTCTCATGGAAACCATTCTAATTGTATGTGTTTTTGTTTATCTTAATTGGAAGAAATAATCACTCGTTTCTGTCTGTTTCCTCGGACAACTTGGGAAAAACAAGTGATTATTTGTCAAACATGCACTCACTTTTGCCCTCACTATTTGATGGAATGTAGTAGAATCACACTATTTCTTGAACAGAAATAGTAATGTAAACATTCTTTTGCTCTATATCCATAATTGTTCTTTTAGATAATCAAGATATGTTCTGTTAGTATTACATTTTTACAGAAGGAAACTTTCATGTGGAAAGGATATGTAAGACAACCTTGGCTTTTAATATTTTATTATACTTCGCAGCATGTTGAGGCCCTAGAGATTCTTCTTCAAGGACTGTGTGGTGTTCAGAGAGAACGATTGAGGATACATGAAATATGTCTCAAGAGTGGTCCACATCTGGGTGAGTGTTTTATTTCAATAATTTGATATTTTTTGGACAACATCATTTTCATTTTTTATGGTTTTATGAATGTATTTTTATTAACAAGAGAGGGAAAGAGTATTCTGGGAAAACTAGCACGAAATTTCTTGCATTAGAAGATAGGGAAATGCATGTCCTTACACGAAAGCCTTCAATTGCTGTATGTCTAAGAAGCAAGCTCCTGAGAAGCTAAAAGTGCGTATGCGATGAACAGTAACAGTACGGATAAGAAAGAGTGCATATGAGATGAACAGTACTGAGAATGGAGAGACAATTCTATTTCGTAACATCAAAATAAAAGCGCCATCCTTCACTGAGCTCCATCAAAACAGAAAAAGGGCACTTCTGCCGAGAACCTTACCCAATTTACTCCCTCCTAAGCCTTCTCCAAATGCTATTTTGGAAAATTACTTCAAAATATGAATAAATACCCAGAATTCCTTGGAAGCCTGCAATGAATAATCCGGAATACCATATATGATTAGCTGTTGGCCATTGTAAAACTGAACGACTTTATATTTTTGTTTAGTGTTGTCTGTACAACCACACAATGTGTAATCTTTATTAAATGTTTGTTTCAGTATATGCAGTGACAATTTCATTTAGAATGCTTTTCTGCTGCTAACAAATGAAGAACTAGATGATACAAATTTCCAAAAATATTTTAAAAGAAGCCCTCAATTTGTCTAAACCTCATTATTGAGAACAATTATCAAGCCGAATCAAGCTTGTACCAAGCATGGACTCTTACTCCGTTTCTGGAACTGCTTATGTGTATTGACCACTAAATAGCAGACAAAGCAGAACACTTGGATTTGACTTTGCTTGGACTGAGTTGTTTCTCATGAACTGTTTTTTAGTGTGCATCAAGTGCACCCTTAAGCATTTGCACTGGACTACCATCTAAATGGCATGCTTTATGCTCCTTTTTTGACCCATGATGCTCTTTTGTACTGGCTTCAGTTTTACATTTCATCGTGTTGTTTTACTCTCTGTTCATTTAAAAATTTATGCGTATCCAAGATTAGGTTTACTCTGTATTGTATCTCCATGAATAGAGATGAAATATTTTCAATTTTTTTTATGATTCACTGAACATTTTTGTGTACTTATTATTTTGTGCATATATCCAATTTTTTAGTATATAATATTTCGATCTTTGTCCAATTAATCATGATTTAATTGGCTTTGTTTCTAGGCAGTGTACCCTCAGAGGTTCGACTCCTGTGTGACCTAGAGCAAGCTGAACCTTCGTGGTAAACCATGCATCTTTACTTTCAAAACTGTTAGATTTTATTTTTTTCACAGTCAAATACTTATTTAATGTGATTGATTGATGGCTTGTTCAGGACTGTTAGACATGTAGGTGGTGCAATGAGGGGTGCAGGTGCAGAGCAAATTTCTGTTCTGGTTAGGTCAATGGTGGAAAGCAAAACAAGCAAGAATGTTCTTCGTCTGTTTTATACACTGGGGTACAAGTTAGATCATGAGCTGCTGAGGGTGGGATTTTCCTTCAATTTCTACAGGGGCGCACAAATCACTGTAACAGTTTCTTCAATCAATAAAATGCTGAAGTTGCATGCAACTGACGAGGCGGTGCCAGTAACACCTGGTATACAAATGGTCGAAGTAACAGCACCTGCAGCTGCTGAAACCTACACTGAAGTTTCTGCTGCTGTGTCATCCTTTTGTGAATACCTTGCACCGTAAGAATATCTTTTCTCAATTGCACATTTTTCTATACCAATTGCAAATCTTTTACACGCCAAGTGGCTGGAGCTGCTGGTAATTTGCAAATTTACTGCATTGTTAATTTTAGTAACTTTTCATGCTTGGTTGATATCTCTCGGTCATGATTGTCTAAGGTCTTACCATCATATTAGAATTAGTTAACGGTTATCAATTTAAGTGGTTTTGCAACCTTTTGAGTCTACAGAATCTTCCTTCACATAGATCATTGATATATGCTACTCTTTGGTGTGAATTTCGCAGGCTTCTCCACCTGTCCAAACCAGGCATTTCAACTGGTGTTGTACCTACTGCTGCTGCAGCTGCTGCATCTCTAATGTCAGATGGTGGGGGCACAACATTGTAGTGAGATTGTACTGTTAATTTTATAAACACACTATATTATTTTTACAGACACACTACATGTACATCACTTCTTAATTGTTTCGAAGACGTCAACGTAAAATTTTCTCTTTATTAATTGCTTCATGATCTATCATTTGGTATACAATTGTAATGTGTTTGTTTCAAGCTATTGGGAGTAGGAAGTGTCATGTTTTATTTATAAGAGAAGAAAATAAACAGATATTAAAAAAAGACTGGAAAATTAATTATCTTTCCTAGTCATATATTCAAACAAAACATAAAGTAAATTGATATTAGGGATAACTAGATTATTTTTACTGAAATAAAAGAAAACAAATATTTTACTTTTAGGATTATTAGATTAAAAAAATTATCCAATTAAAAAATACTTAATTTTTAATATTTAATATACTAAGTAAACTACTTAACCTCATCCTTTGAAGAAAAATAGTTAGTTTTCATGCACAGGGAGAATATCCACCATTGATTTATGCAATTTTTCAAGATTAAATAAGAAAAAGACGTCCATCACCATACAGCCACTTTATTTGACCGTTCGAACATATTTGATTCTAATATTTTTCTCAAAATTCTGGTATAGAAGTCCAACTACTCATTGGTGGATGCTTTATCTTATTTAATCCCATATTAGAGAATTGCACGTGCTCTTGTTTTGCAGTGAAAGCACCACTCTAGGCTTCGTTTAAACAACGCCTCAAATGTGAAGCAGCCGTCACAAACCTTGACGAAATCTCGAAGAACATTAGTTGTGAACAAAGTTTCTAAAAATAGTAGTTGTGAAAGAACTTTCGAAGAACGTTCTTAGTTGTGAATGAAGCTTCGAAAAACATTAATAGTTCAGAACGAAGTTTCAGAGAACATTAGTTCTGAAAGAAGTTTCGAAGAACGTGGTCATGAAATTTGGTCTTCAACTAGTTAGAGCCATAAAGTTTATGGTAGTTGTTCTTCATCCGTAGTATGTTACTATATTACATCAACATTAGACAACCTTATATTAGGCAACTTTAGGAATACATCCTCTTAGTCTTTGATCATAGGATTGTTTAAAAGTCCTTAACCTATGTCAATTGAGATCAATCAAGAAGTTTTTTTTTATCGATGTATATTGAAAAATAAATAAATAAATAAACTTTAACTAAAAGATACATCAACCAACATAAACTAAAAAATAGTCAATATTAATATTTTAAAATTATTAACAATTATTTAATATTTAAATAAACTTTTCTATTTGATGGTAATTAAAATAATTTATTAAAAATTAAATAAATTTGAATTATCTTATTTAATAATATATTTAAAAGATTAACTAATTTAAAATAAGATAATTTGAATTTAATAGATTTAAAACTTTTAAAAATTACCAATTTCTTGTCCAAAATCAAGGTAAAAGTAATTGGTAAAGAAATTTAGTATTACATGTTTAGTAATGTTTGAATCCACAACCAAGTGCTGTTACTATTACTCTTGTACCAGTTCACATATTATTTTAAATTTTAAAATAACAGTCCCATGAAGTGTCTCCATTTTGATTGATTTTTCACAACATAATATATTAAAAATAAGCATCCATGATTCCTTGTTTCGTCATCTAAGAATAACGGTGTCTGTTTCTTCTTTTTCTAATCCTACATACTTTTCTTTTATCCCACTAAAGGTATCTACACTAAATTCTAAAGTAAATGTTTGAATAATAAAATGATACTCTAAAAAACAATAAAATTTAAGTACAACTTTTCCGAAAGTTATGTTTCTAAAGTAAAAGTAAAGTTCTATATAAAAATGAATACTACCATTTTAATGTCGATATTTTTACTATATAACTATGATCAATAAATGACTGAAAGTAAAATGCAATTTTTATTGAAAAATAATGTCAAATGGCTTTTCTAGTTATTGAAAACCTGAATTATATAAAATCATTTTAGTTTATTTAGTTGCTATTTCAAATCTTAAAGAACTATTTTGTGAAATATATATATTTTTTTAAATTCTTATTTATAGTAAAATTATCTCTTATAAAATAAACATTAATCTATAAATAAAAACAACAAATTCCTAGTTACCTTTTGTCAGTAATTGGTACCATACAACTTGCTTTTGCTTTCTTATTCTAATTTCTTGCTTTGTCGTAGACCAACCAGCGTCTCTTACATAATTTATTTATTTATCATTGACTTGACTCAGCCAGCAGCCTCAACTTTTTCATTCACCAATCACTTGGACTGTTCTTGACCAACCAAAACTCAAACCTCTCTCTGCAGACGAACTTGCCATTCTGGAACCAACACCAGTCACTGTTCAGAGCTAAGAGATTAAGGAAATATTTTTTCTCAAGATTTCTAATTTAGGTAATCTAATCTTGTTATCCTCTTCCTTCTCTTTCTTGGATTTGAGTACATATTTTGATTTCATGTTTTTACTAAACTCTTTTCAGACATCTAATGTTTTCTCTGCTGTTCAACGATATGCTCAAGATCTTCCTTCTCTCATTCTTTTTTTCCTTTTGCAACTGTTTTCTACACAGTAATTGTTTTGGATTTGACTCATCTGGTTCTGCAATTTTGAAGACAGGACATTATGTGTAAAATTTGAACCTTGTTTACTCTCTTCTGGGATTCTAAATTTTATTTTCTTAAATAATGTTCCAAAATAAGTGCTGAGAGATTTTTTTCAGTTTCCTTTGTCTTGCCGTACCCTTCAATTATTGTTGAGTTGCATTTTAAAATTACAAACAGCTTTTGAATAACGATTATTACAAACTAGGTATATATTTGCAGAGGAAGAACATCACGGGGGAGTAGCTGTGCAAAAACATGTGGCTGGCAGAAGAACAATAATCAGACAGTAAAAGCTTTCCATTTTCAAATGATAACTGTGTAAGTATATTAATATATTATCATATAATAACATTGCCCAGGACCCACCTGTGTCCATCCTTTTTTTAGTAAATAACGTTTTAAAATTATTCTTTTATCTTATTAATTTAAAAAAAAAATAATATACTTTATTGTCTTTAGTAATTTGGGCCTTAGAATCCCAACTTAGGTTTTGTGGGCTGGGTTATAGTCCAAATCTGATGGTTATTGTTCTTTCTTGAGCACCACCCACCCCCTCCTAAAAGAAAGAGATTATTGTAGCAAAACAAGTTGTCCTCTTTATGGGTATTTGTGTTTTACCTATTTAACATTTTCTATAATTTAACCATAAAATACAAATATATACTAGTTAGTTATAGATAAATAAAAGCCATTACTACTTTGATAACCAATATAAATATTTTAGTTATATATTTTTTTATTTTTAATTTAAAATAGTAATATGTTATTATATTATTAAAATGGGTATTTTTTTTAATGGTGTGAAAGTATATTTTTTGTTAGTCATACTGTTACATCTCAATCAAACTTTTAAGTTGGAATTTTCGGTAATAGTTGGACTTTATTTCTATAGGCACTCAAGAGTCAAAACGAGAACATTTTTTTCTCTGTTTTACGTAAGCTTTAAGAAGTAGTTCACATTACTCCAATGGATAATAAAAGCTGGAAGATTGTAAGGCCATGGATACTGAAGTGCTTAACTAATTACTGAAAATATATAATGTTACTTTATTTTAATTTGAATGTTCTCTTTGCAGAGAAATGGCCGTATCACGCTCAACATCTTTCCAAATTCAAAGGGTTGCTTCAGCTCAGTTTAACAGGCCTCTCCTCCATCTAGTGTCCTCTAGTAAGCTTTCCGTTCCTTCTTATCTTTTCATAAACTGTGGATTCTTTTTCTCCATGGTTGAACAAGCTGAATCATTGCAAAATCTGCTTCACTTTTATGAGCGTATACAATTTCTGCTACTAATCTTACTGTCTCTGAAACAATGTTTAGTTCTCTATAAGTTTAAAAGTTAGAGTAGATTAATAAATAATCATTAAGATAACTGATACATGCATTGTATGTTTCACTATCGACAGTTACTACTCTTAGGTTCATAGTCTCCTCTTATTTTGGCATCTTAAAATAAGATTTCATGTAGGGAGAAGATAACCGTAGATGTCACATGTCATAACTTCAATTGCACCTTATAATGAGTTTTCGATTAAGTAGGAAAAAGATAACCGTATGTCACATGTCATAGTTTCAATAGACACTGAAAATATTATGACTTCAGTAGGAGGGTATATAACCTAAAATGCAAGTTCATTATGAAAAAGAATCATGATTCAAGGACCACGTTAAGTTTATCATTCTACTCAATCATTATACCCTTTCTCTTTATATTTGCAGTTTCAATTACCCGTCAATATTTTGTGCACTGCACATTAATTCAGCCTACCTTTCATGGTACAACTCTTAATGAAACATAAATTGTTCACTTAAACATGAAATCTATGATATAAATACCACTTTAAGCTTCTCATACTATACTCAAGGTAGATGTCATTAAACATTTTTCATATGTAAGATGATTAATCTAGTAAAACTACTAATACTATCGATAGTTAGTTACCTACTAGGATCAACCTAATGGTGTAGGGTTTGATTAATATACATGTTTGAGGTCATAAATTATAATTTTAGTGTAATCGTTGGACACTAAAAAAATATATAATACTGTCGGTGGGATTAAAACTAAACTAATCATGTGTAGAGGAATAGGATACGATAAAATTGGATCAAATGTTAGACCCTAAAATACACAGTTGAAATGACATGTTGCAGAAGAAGAAAGACACAGGTACCTCACTCAATGTGTTCCCCTTCACAAAGCAGCACTAAAAGGTGACTGGAAAGAGGCGAAGAAAATATTGGATCAAGATTCGAGGCTGCTGGAGTCTGCCATAACAAAGGGGTGGGCAACAGTGCTCCATGTTGCAGTGGGAGCAAACCACGAACGGTTCGTGGAGGAGCTGGTGAAAGAAATGTCTCGAGAACAGTTAGAATTGCAAGATGACAAGGGAAACACTGCATTCTGCTTTGCAACTGCAGTGGGGAACGTGCACATTGCTGAGATAATGCGCAGAAAAAATGAATCGTTGCCCACAATAAGGGGTGGATTTGGTGTCACTCCTCTTCACTTGGCTGTTTTACAAGGAAGAAGTGAAATGGCTGAGTATCTGTTTGATAAAACTAAAGAAATACTCTACGATGAGGATTGGTATACACTGTTCCTCATTTCTATCAACTCTGGACTCTATGGTAAGCTGTGGACTTTGAAAGATTAAAACAAAGAAGAAATCATAGGGTTTAATTGATTCTCTTCTCACTTTCTGGTTTTAAAAATCGTTTTCTAAAGAAATTCTGTTATACTACTCAGTAATCAATTTCTCATTCAAAATTTATGAAGTTCACAAAATTGTTTCTAAAACAAGTATGTTAAAAAGCAAAAGGCAAAGATAGCTTTGAGATGTTTTCTCATCCTCTTCATCTGTTTTCTTTAAGTACTATTAGGAGACAAACTTTCAGAAAACAGAAATGTATTTGGAGACACATACTCACGAACATGATTAGGAGCAACAAATTTTTAACACAGAAAGCGTTTTTGAGAATGAATAAATAAGCAAAACCTAATCGGTTTATCCCAGGTTGATGATGAAATTCCAAATATTTTAATGTTCGATTTGTGGCTTTGGAAGACTATTTTTTGATTGTTTAAACGATTGAATTCTTCCTTTGTGAGTGTGAACCACAAATATATCACACTTAACTAAATTCTTCCTTCTTTAAATCGTGCTGTCATCAAAGTTTGAAATCTACATGATTTGTACTTGTTGCAGAACTAGCTCTGAAGATAGTAAATGAGAAGGAATCGGTAGCTTTTGCTCGGGCCGAAAACGGTGAGACAGGTTTACACGTTTTGGCTCGAAAGCCTTCTAATTGTGGTTCTGGAAGTCTACTAGAGTATCCAAAACACCTCTTGCACAAGTGTGAGTGCTTATAAGTTATAATAATCACTTCTATCAGGAAAATCGTTACATTGGATTGTCTTTATTTTCAATTGTTGATTATCTATGCATAGAATGTATTGTGCTGGTAGTAATATTTGTTGTTGCTTCATTGAACTTCTCTCAAACCTACACCCAAAATCATGCATGTTATTAAACCCTCAATTTCAACTGATAAAGGTTACTATTAAATTTTTTCGGTAATTATTTCGAAAGTTACTGTTAAGGTTATTTTTCCATGAGAAAGTGTTTTTGACTAGAGTTAATTACTTTTTCATGAGACAACTAATTAATAACTAGCCATATATTATTGTGTGCCCTAGGGATGAAGCTGAAGGACCCTCCAGCCCTCAAACTCACAAAACGCTTGTGGGATATATTTCTTACCCTGGATGATTCTGAGATGATGGATGCAATAAGGGAACCTTCACAAGTGACATTTCTTGCTGCAGAAGTTGGAAATTTCGAGTTTCTGTCTGTGATTATGAGCACTTATCCTGATTTATTATGGGAGTTAAATACGATGGGTCGAAGTATAATTCATGTTGCTGCTTTGCACCGCCATGCGAGCATCTTCAATTTAATACACGAATTAGGACCAATAAAAGAATTCCTATTCACATTTGTTGATGACGAAGGTAGCACCTTACTCCATTGTGTTGCAGAAATAGCACGACCAGATCGACTTAATATAGTTTCTGGAGCAGCTTTTCAGATGATGCTAGAGTTGACATGGTTTGAGGTATAGTCCATATATATAAATACACCCTTTTATTTGTTTCTTCCTTTTCATAGTTTGATAACTTTATTTTTGCATAATGGTAGAGTTATGATCCTTTTAGTTAATTTTAACCATTATCTAATCACAAAGCATTATCTATGATAAATTGTTTACTTAATTTTAACCATAACTTAAAAATTATACAACAACAATTTCTTACTAGTTTATAATGTAAAAAACCCTTAACGTATAGTGGTTCAATTCTTGAAACAAGCATAACCTTAATTTATACATAAATGACATTATGTACATACCCTTGATGTAGTAGGAAGCAAAAAAGATGTCAAGCATAAGTTATTGTAGTTTCAACTTCACTTCCCCAAAAGATAATTTATGAAACAAACGTAACTTTATTTAATTTATGCATGCATGGTTCAGTAAAGTAAACATAAATGACATTGTTTTCAAACCCTTGATGTCATAGGAGGTAAAAAAGATCATGCAACCATTGTATATAGAGCTTTCAAACAATGAAGGCGTTATTCCTCGAGACCTATTCACCAAGAAGCATGAAGAATTGCTAAAAAAGGGAGAGTCATGGATGAAGCGAACAGCAAGTTCTTGCATGGTTGTTTCAACCCTAATCGCCACAGGAGTGTTTTCTGCAGCATTCAGCGTCCCAGGTGGTAACAAGGATGAAACAGGATCTCCCAATTATCTGAAAAAACCTTTGTTCACAGTGTTTGCATTCTCAGATGCATTGGCACTGATCTCTTCGTCCACCTCAACTCTGATTTTCTTGTCCATTCTAATCTCGCGATATGCTGAGCAAGACTTTCTGAGTTCTCTACCGTTCAAGTTGATATCTGGACTACTGACTCTATTTGTCTCCATAATCAGCATGATGGTAGCATTCAGCAGTGCTTTCTTCATAACCTATTACCATGGTTCAAAAGGGGTTCCTTTTTCCATTGCCGTACTTGCGTTTTTACCAATATGCTTATTTATAGGTCTACAGTTTCGTCTCTGGCATGACATAGTGTATTCGCACTATATTTGTAATTCTCTGTTTAGACCGAGTAAACGCATGATTCAGTAGAAAGATTGAGCTTTTGCTCAATAATCTATTTTATTTTTTCTGATAATGCTGCTCAAAATGATAATTGTATAGGTACTTAGCAATATAATAGAATTACAATAGGTTACTAAATCACAATAAACTAAAAGTCTATGATATTTGTTTTTCTTTTAAAAATAAATTATATTAGTTATTATTATCAACTTTTGACATCTCAATTGGCTAATATTTTGAAAGTTCAACCATTATATAACATGACATGAAATATATTATTAAAAAAAAAATAAAAAATCATAAAAAAATTAGGTCAAATTTATGAATAGAAAAGATGATCAATCCTCTACAATTAAGTTAAACAAAGCAAAATAAAAGGAGTTGGTATTTATTATGATAAAAAATATAATTTATTAATAATAAGTAAAATATCATACTATTTAAGATTTAACTTATTCTTAAGATCGAATGAAGTCAACTTATTAACAAAAACGATTTTCTTCTCAAAAGATATGAGAAACTTTGAATTCAATTTTTTTAGAGATCATTATACACTTTTTCCATCTCTATCTCAAAAGCAAACGAATGAGACTAAACCAACTAAACACTTGATAAGGCAAAAAAGAGTTATACTCAAACTAAATACGTCTCAAGTCTTTGTTCCAAGCAAGTTCAATAGTCAAAATGACTCTCCTAACTTCCACAAATAAAACTTTTGCTATGATATTTTGTTGTCAAAACTGATTTCGTTATAACATATCGAACGATTTATACTTAGTAAAAATTCATTTGAACTATGTCAAAAACTTATAAATATAGTTTAATTTTTTAAAAAGTATTCACTCAATCTCTCTTTTATTTATTCATTAAATACTCTTGAAAACTTCTCTAACTTTTTTGCAAGTAAATTTTCATTTAGTATTTTCTTCAACAAGTTCAGCCAGTGTCTTTCAAAAGATTTAACTTAATCAAAGTTCTACCTTCTCAAATTTCTCCAAATTTATCTGAAATGAATCTTTCTTAATTTCAATCAAAATAATTAGTAATTACAATTATAACATTATACAAATTATGAGTGAGAAGGTGTTAATTGAATGAAATTAACACTTATAGTAATATAAAGTATGTTTATTTCAAATAAATATAGTAATGTATTATATGAAAATATGTTAATAAAATTATAAATAATGGTAAAATGTTTACAATGTATTACTTATCATTAAATTTGAATATATGAATTTATTTACTTGATATTATATATATATATTGGGTATATGTAATTGTTTTTTGCTTTTTATTATCATCAATTTAGTCACAATTAAATCAATACTACTGCAAACTATTAAACTGGTAATGGAAAGTCAAACCTTCCCTTATTTTCCATCATCTGTGACCCCATAAAAGCTTTACAAACATGTCTTGTTGCTCAAGTTTTCCACCAAAATTCCACATGCTTTTATTCAAATTGGAATTGTATGCTGTCAGCCACTTTTTACGTGTTTGTTGGTATCGGTGTAGTGTAGGATGACTCGATGACTCTTGTGTGCTGATTCAAACTTAACTTTAGTTCGTCAAACTGAACAAAGACATATTTCAATTTTCTTAAGAAAAAAAGTACTTCTAGAACAATAATTTGATCATCATTCGAGTAAGTAAATGGATGACTGATACAACTTGTATAAGAGCATTTAATTTCTTTTACTTTTATTTAAGATGTTTCTTAATTCAAATAAATAGAATATGTTCTTAATACCTTTTTTTTTTGTCTCTAATTCCTACTAATATTAATATATTCACTAAAATTTAGATTCATTATATTATCATTATGTCATATTAAATTTTAATTTAAACTATTTATTTTTAAATATATATATATATATATATATATATATATATATATATATATATATATATATATATAACTAAATAAATGGATGATATAGATATAATCTATTGAAATCTAAATCTAATAAAAAATATCGATATTAACAATAAAAATGCAGAAAATTATTTTTAAGATAAAAATAATTCGGGTCATGGAATAAAATTAACTCTAGAAAATCTTAATCCAAAAATATAATTAACTATCAGAATAATCCATTTTCTTTGTTGCTGTGGCTAATATATTTAGTATTTTTTTTTCTTCAACATTTTTTTATCATTTATTTAATATATTATAGTTTCATTTTCGATAAATAAGATGATATAATTATATTTCATATATATATATATATGTATGTGTGTGTGGGGGGGTTTCATCGTCACCTTTCCAAAATGCGAAACTTATTTTAGTTTTCTTCTTGTGATGACAATTACTTGGAAACTCCCTTATGGAAAGGGTTAAATATTTTGTTGTGCCTGAGGTTTCATTTTCTTTTCTTTGTGATATTAATTTATTGAACATTGATTTTTTCAGGTGTCACCAGGACCACTGGATTTGTTTACTAAAAAGTTGGACGTGTCCATGGCTGAAGTGGATATGGAGCTCCTCTAAAATTGTGGATGCTTCTAAGAAGTATCTTTCACAGGACCACACAAATACATGATAAATTTGTATAATTATAACATAAACAAATATGTTTTCTTGGCCATATTTTTGGAGAGAATTAAACTTAAAGTATTGATTGTTAAAGATATAAGTATATGTTTTAATATAATTAAAGCAAATTTGAAAACAACAACACGTTTGACTCAAAAAATTATTTAAATATTAAAGCATTATAAATAGTTTAAAATATATTATTAATAATATTTTTAGTTGATTTTGGTTGATATTATTTTTAATGAAAAATTGTCAAAATGTTTTAATTAACATTAACAAAATTATTTTTCAATCAATATTAATTGAAATTATTTTTAGTTGATATCAATAATAGTTATTTAGACAGACATTGATTATGTTATTTTTATGATATTATTTTCAATTTTTTGTCAACTTTTTCATTTATGAGAAAAATTTTCAAATTATCATTGTTGAAAACGGATGAAGTTAATGTTAACTGAATGCTGACAAAAACTGATATACTTTAATTTAAAATAAACAATTTTCAACATTTAAAAATAATATTGAGATTATAACATTTAAATTTGGATCAAGCTAATAATATCTTGCTTTTTAAATAAAAATTAAAAGGATATAATTTTAAGTAATCTAATTATTATCATTAGATTTTAAAATTTCAATTTCTTTAGAAATTCTATATCCAAATAACATATTTCGTTATAAAATATTTTAATTTCTTTTATAAAAATAAGTTATTTTTTTTAAACTCTTTATACAAATACACTATAATAACTATGATATGCTTAAAAGTAAATTATAATGTAATTATTACTGTTGTCAAAATTATTTTCTCTTGTTAATTCCATAATATTTCAAAGGCTATACACAGTGACAGGATCCAACCATTCACCCCACACCAGCTCTGTCTGAGCAGTGTTGGTTCTTACCTGCAAAATACATATTGAAAGGATCTAGGCTACAGAGTCTTATAATTGGTTAGTAACAAATGTATGTTCGTAAAGATATATAAGCACTTATGCTCCACAAATATCCTTCCCCTGTAATTGAAGTATTGTTTCACGTTATTCTTATTTACAGATTGGAGATGAAATATAATTGGGTGGCTTCTGTGACTTGAGGTAGTACAGATTAATTAAAGGGATTATTAGCCACCAAATCTATTTCTAGGGGATAACTTTCTGAATTCTTTAAGATTTTGTGGAAGATAAAGATGTTGTCATCTGCATTGCATGCTGGTGAGTGTTATTGAATAGATTACTGAAAAAAAAAATGTGTAAGAGAGGAGTGGTGTCTCTAGTTATGTGTAGTGTGCGGATGAAATCTCATAATTACTTATTTCTTATTTGTAAATCTCAAATATATTATTTTTGGCTAAGATAAGTATAATACAACATAATAAATTAAAATATAACTTTCAGCGGTTTATTAATCCTGATTTTGATGAGTGTGATAATGAAATTTAAAGAGGGATTTAGATAATTATAATATAGTATGTATGGTATTAAAATAATGAAATTGCTTTTAAAGAAAAAACAATAAAAACTGATGAAATCTTTATCCCGATACAATTAAAATCACTAGCTTGGTTGTATTTGCAAATTTAATAAAATAATATTTCCTTTTTAAAATTGGTGTGAATATAGAAAAAGGTTAAGAATGTTATAAGAGTAACATTAGAAATCTTTCACTGTAGTGAGTCAAGATTATTTCTAGAAAACATTCTTAATAGCCTGAAAACAAAATTTGTATTGGTTGCTTGTAAGTGTAATTTTGATGGTGTGGTTGGTTTTGTCACTACTGTTGGTACTGTTGACAGTATTAGTAGATGTTTAGAGTTTTTAAATAATTGGGCAAGATCTATAAGTGTAGCCAATTTCTTGTAAGATGAAATATTAGATGATGGGGTGTTGTAGATATGAAAATATAGTAAAAATTTCAATATTTAAATATCCCGAACTCTAAGATTAATCTGTATAAAAAATAAGAAATATACATATAAGGTGAACAAATCCACCAAAATCATAAACAATTTTCCTCATCTATCTCTTAAAACCATCAAAAAAATCCTACAAAGAATCACTCAGAGTCACATATCCTATTCGAAAGCCCCACCTAGAATACAAAAGTGCAAAAGCATGACCGCCTCAGTGTAAGATTTTCTGTAATTCTTTTTTTTGAAAGAAGTTAAGAATACAATAAATATGATAATTAAGGATGTTTCAATCCTATTATAAAAAGAGTTCAAAAATGAGAAACAAATATTGATAGTTTCATTTTCAAATATTTGTAAGCTTTCTTGGTCTCTCATTATCTCTTAGCCAGATTTCACCGACATATGTTACCAATTGAAAAAATACGTTACCAAGAAGAAAAGAAGAAAACAACTTCTATTGCTTTTAGGATTAGGTGTGACATGTATTCTTGTTTTAATCCAAAAGTAAATGATTCTATATGGATTAGAATAAAAGAAAACCTATTTTCTTGGACATTTATATATTTTATGTGGCTCTGCTTTAGTTGTACATGTGGAGATTATTAATATACACGTGGATAAGACAAGGCTGTTTGAAGAATTATTGGAGTAATATTTGATGAATAGAGTCATGATTACAAATTTATTCTTTTAGTACAACGTAAAGATATTGTACAATAATACGTTAAGCTGACTTGGAATAGTGTTTGTCTTCTTTGCAATTATTTTGTTTTCATATCCGTTGACGAGAGAAGACTAGCTCCACTACATTGCAAATAATATCTATCTTGAGTTTTGTTTGAGTGATTCATTACCAGGAAAGTGCAATGCACCCAAAGACATAGGAAGCAAAGAAATAAAAGGAAGATTCTTCATCATTTCTTCTTTTGTCAAGACTCTATCTTTAAATAAATCTCCACCCTTCGGTTAACACGGCACACCAACCACCACCATCTTCTTCTGGTTTCTGTTCCTCCATCTCCTCTTGTTTCAACTTTCTTCTCTGCTATTTCTCCAATTCCAATTCTTAGTTTTCCTCCTTCGTACCCTCAACTTCAAAGTTTTTAAATATTTCCTTCTTACTTATTCATCTTGGTCATCACTTTTGTGCAGACAATTAATGGTAGGAGAAGTTCCCTTTAAAACTTCAATTTTCAGGTACGCACTTAACATGTTCTATGTTCTTCATTAGGTTGAACTTTCCGTCGCATGTTAGAAAGCACTTTAGTACAATAATTGGTCAAAGTTGAGGGTACGAGGTGAAGTGCACACAGACAAACTCCGTTTATTCTCACTAGTGGGTTGTGATGTGACCCCATCATATATATATATATATATATACAAGTTACAATCCCATAACCTATTGTAGAAGGGAATCAAGTATGCATCACTATAGGTAACTTTGTATAAGATTACTGTTCTCATATACATTTCACTTTTCTTCTTTCTCACGGTAAAATTGAGTTATGTGAAAATATAGGAAGTGGGTTGTCCGAATATGTTTATTTTGGTATACATTTAACTATCTTTTCATTTCTTTAATGTGCAAGTGGATCAAATAGTGAGAAAAAAAAAATATTAAAAGAGACCGTCCATACTTATATACATACATATATATATATATATATATATATATATATATATATATATATATATATATATATATATATATATATATATATGTATATATATATATATATATATATATATATATATATATATATATATATATATAGACACAACGTGTAACTATAAAATATAAACTTTTAAATTTTATTTGAATGGTCAAGGTTTATAATAAAATACACACATGTTTTTTTAATATGTGATTGTATTCTCTATAATTTAATTATTTTAATTTTGACTATTTAAATATAATATGATGTTTTATATTTACACTTGTATATTGGTCGTATAAATTAATTATGTGACATACTTTATATGACATACTTTATATGACAAACTTTGACCGTGAATGATTTTAATATTTATTTAGTACAATGATTTAAAATATAAATTAAATTCTGCGTTTTACACTCCTTTAAATTTTACACTAGACTATACCTTCTTCTATGCGTTTGAGTTTTCATGATCATGGTGAATTTTACCCAATCTAACCATCCAACACATATGTTCAAAAATATTATTGTAGGTTGATCAAATTTGATGAGTAATATGATGAGTGAAGGGCAATCTACTTTGAAGCCACCATATTTCGATGGTAGAAACTACAGTGAATGGAGGGAACGAATGAGAATATTCATACAATCCGTTGACTTCAAGCTTTGGCTTGTGATTAAAAATGGACCCAAAATTCCAACAAAGATAGTAAACAATGAAGAAGTGGAGAAGAGTGAAGATGAATACGATGAAGAAGATGTGAAGAATTTGGAACTAGAAGCAAAAGCAAAAAACATTTTATGTTGTGCCTTGAATCCAGATGTTTTTGAAATGTTTTCAGATAGTCGAAAATCAGCCAAGGAAATATGGGACGAGCTTGAAAGGTATCTTTGTTCATTTTGTATTTGATAATTGCTGATATTGATCACCTTCACCTATTTCTCCTTTTGGATTAGAGCACTCATTATTTTGTAGATTTCTAAACTCATATAATTTACTTATTGACATAGTTTATTGCAATAAAACAAATTATAAGTAATTTATTCTTAATTACTATAATTTAAAAAATAATAATAATATTTTTCTATTTTAATCACATTATTTATTTTAGAATTAGTGATACATTTTATTATTTCCCGAGTCTAATCAATAATTTCTTCACATCGTGTTCTTCAATTTATAGACATTTTATTATTATGTTAAATATCTAAAAATTTAATTATATAATTTTTTTAAAATAATACAATGTTAAAATGACACCTTTTTAAAAGAATGAGTTTTTTTTTTTAAACTTTGTACATGTAACCTTTCATTTAAATAATAAAATTAATAAAATAAATTAATCACATCGTAAAATACACTTGAATGTTTATATTATTCTATATTTTATTATTATTATTTTCTATTTTTTTTTAATAATTGGGAATCAGGCAAAAACTGAATGCTTATTTTAATCACGTGCACAACATGAACATTTATAGATTAATCCAGCACCAAAGTATAATCCAATTTCAACAGCAATTGATGGCCCCATTCCCAAACAAAAAGTCCTTTGCAGTGTTCTTGTTGCAGGTTCTGTAATTTTCTTATATTACTATTATCTATGGTGCAAAACAACATGAACTAAGTATTGTGTATCACAGGGAAGTGACGGGTTCTGCAACTCCCAGAAGACAAGTCCCCAATGATACAGTGACATCAAATGGTCAATATAATTCTCCAGACGACTACTTTTTATTAGAAACAAGTATGGTCAAACTTAGTTTTATTTTTTTCTTTTACCTTATCTGATATATTAATTATTTTAAGTAAACATTCTCATATATATTACAGTTTCAATAAATAATAAATTCTTATGTTTTTTCCCAAAACAATTTTAAATTTTTTTGGGATGATTCCTAAGTAAAATTTTGTCTTCTGTTATTTTTTTAATATTTGCCAATCAGCGTATATTTAGTTCCTATAGTCAAATACTAGTGGTAAATTTGATATATCATTAACTTCTAATTATTTTATAATGTTTCATAGTAATAAGAAAAATAATAGTTTAACTGTATATTTTATCACCTAATTATCATTGTTTGTAAATTTTACATTTAAGTTTTCTTTTGTACATTTCATTATAATTTCTTTAAATTATTTTATACGTGTTATCAATAGATGTATCTAAAAATTTGTATTACAAATTCATAATTGTTAATTTCTGACCTCCTTTGTTACTTTCAAAAAAATTTACCCTTACTTTATCAAATATTAATAACCTTAATTTCTAGCTATTCATAAATTAGTAACTTCATTCTACCATTAAAACATTGTTTATTTGAAGGAAAAATGTTAAAAGGAATTAGTATTTAAAATTGTAATAATATTGTTTGATTTATGCATTAATTAATAAAGAAATAACATTGTTAATTTAATGTGGTCATACAAATTAAAAATCCATTAACATTGTTTATTTAATTTTTTGAAAATCAAAACCCACTAAACCTTTTGAAAACATGTAACCTTTTCTTAGTATACTAGAAAGAATACAAACATATTATAGATTTGACTTAATGTCTCAGGAGAATCTCAGGATAAGTTCTTGGAGTTTTGTGTACCCCTTCACAAGTATGGTTTAGAAGGCAATTGGACAGAAGCCAAAGTGATCTTAGAAAAAGATAAGAGATTGAAGCATGCAGCAATAACAAGTGGTTGGGGTACATTGCTGCATGTTGCTGCAGGTGCAAACCATGTTCACTTTGTGGAGGAGCTGCTGAAAATGCTCAGTGATGAACACATCTCATTGCAAGATATCAAAGGCAATACTGCCTTCTGTTTTGCTGTTGCATCTGGAAATATGCCTATTGTTGAATTGTTGCTGAGAAGAGAACTATACTTACCCAAAATAAGGGGTGGAGGTGGACACACCCCTATCAAGTTTGCCCTCATGCAAGGAAAATGCTACATGGCTCAGTTTCTCTATGACAAGACCAAAGAAGTCTTCCAAGATCTAGACATAAAATCCTTGTTCTTCACCTGTATCAAGACTGGAAATTACCGTATGCATTTCTTGTTTTTAACTCAATTTTTAATTAGCTTTCTCAAGTAACAGATGAAGAGTTTGTTGGAGAATAGCTTCTTAACACTTTTCCAAATATTTCTTAGACATGGCCTTGCAAATGGCAAGAGAACGTGACGATCTAGCTTGGGTACGTGATCAGAATAACGACACAGCTTTGCATCTCTTGGCTCTAAATCAAAACCCTATGGATTCTTGTTGTCATTCTCCAGAGATTCCAAATCCCATCAAGATCAATCCTGGTACGTTCCAAATATAAGACAAGTAACTTGCTTTTTTATTTCTTTGTGGAGCTTCCAAAATTTCCTTACTCTTTTACATACTTTTACATACATATGTTTCATTGCAAAGTGACTGGATTTTTATATTGCAGCGATGAAAAGCCTTGTGATTTTTCAGTTGGTTAACCATCTCTGGAAAACCATCCTTCGCCACAAAACCATCCGGGAGGCAATTAAAATCATAAGTGAACCTTATCAAGTATTGTTCGATGCAGCAGAAGTTGGTAACTTTGGATTCTTATCAGAGCTTATTAGTGCTCAACCTAGTTTGATATGGGAAACTGATCACAAGAATCAAAGTATAATTCACACAGCAGTTTCATTTCGCCATGCTAGCATCTTCAATTTAGTACATGAAATAGGGTCCCAAAAGGATCTTATAGTAACATATATGGTAAAAGAAGACAACCCCTCATTTTGTCTACCCAAGATAAAGAATAACAATTTGCTGCATATGGCTGCAAAGTTAGCCCCAACAGAGCAACTTGAATTAGTTTCTGGAGCAGCACTCCAAATGTGTCTCGAGATAAAATGGTTTGAGGTAACTTTCTACTTCTTCGACTTTGCATGGTTGTACAATATTCTCACATTATACTATTCTTTCTATATCCACATCCCAACACCCTAATATTTCTTCTCCATTAGAGATTTTAACTCTTTGATGAGACAAGACATCCTCAGAAGTATTGACAAAAAAAAAATGCAATTATTATAAGAAGAGTTCTCAATTTGACAACTAGTTTGTTTGGTGAAGAGTTTAAGTCAATGGAATAAAAAAAAAAAATTAATGTCTAAATGTGTAAAATGTACTATAATTATATTTTACAATCTTTTATAGTAACTCTTCAACATATGTGACAGGAAGTGAAGAAAATAATGCCTCCATCTTACATAATAAGGAAAAATTCTGATGGTCTAACTGCTCAGAAGTTATTCACAATAGAGCATGAAGAATTGAGGAAAAAGGGAGAAGAATGGATGAAACGCACTGCTGAGTTTTGTATACTCATTGCAACTGTTATTGCTACAGCAGTGTTCTCTGCTGCAATTAACATACCAGGTGGTATTGATGATCAAACAAACAAACCAAATTACTTGGACAAAACATCATTTCTGATATTTGCAATATCAGATGCAGCTGCTTTCATCTCATCTTCAACTGCAATATTAATATTCTTGTCCATTCTCATTTCACGTTATGGCCAGTATGACTTTTACAAGTCATTACCTTTGAAGTTAATATCCGGACTCATGACTCTTTTCATCTCTATAACATGTATGATGGTAGCATTTGGCAGTGCCTTCTTCATAACGTACACCTATGGTTCGAGGGTGGTTCCTGATTCATTTGCAGTACTTGCTTGTGTACCATTACTTTTGTATATAGCTCTACAATATTCACTATGGTCAGATATTATATATTCAACCTTCTATTGCAGGAATCTATTTCGGCCAAGCAAACGTATGATCTATACAATTAAAGATGTAGAACATTGTAATACAAAATAGTATATTGATACGTTATAATATATTTCTGACTCAAGATGTATAACAGTGTCTAATGCCTTGTTTTATCAGTATGGAGCAAATAGTATTTTATTAAACCTTTAAATGAGAGGCAGAATATGTCAGTTAGGATAAGACTACAAGTTATAAACAGGTCAAATTCAAAATATACAAATAGTTGTTACCCTTCCTATGTAGTTTTAATCTTTTGCATAACTTCTTGAACCTTCATAACCTGTTCGGCACCTGCATAATTTTGATAATATGCACAACTACAACCCTGTTAAGTACCTGCATAATTTTGATAATATGTGCCTGCTACCTAGTCTTTCAGTATAGCCTGTAGTGTACATTAAGGATTCAAACCTCAAATCTCCATATCTTAAAAGAACCATATAACCCCATGTTACTTCTTAAACAACTCTTTCTGTTCACTTATAATGTCAGAGAGGATAAAAATCTAGAATGCAAAAAGTTGTCCGGTTTTACTTTCAACATAACAGAGAATATGAAAATTTTTATTTTCATATTAGATAAATTTAAACATAAATGAATGTGACAACTAATTTAATTTAATATCAAATAAGGTAAAGTCAAGAATAAAAAAAATTGTCCACTTTTATTTTAGTTTGAACATAAATCCAATTACATCAAATATTGATCCAATGAATAATGCCATATTATATCATTTTTTTAATAAAGTAAAATGAAAAAAATGTATATTTATTGAGGAGGCTAATGAACAAAAAAAACAAATTGAAAAAGAGAATATATTTTTTAAATAGAATATATATATATATATATATATATATATATATATATATATATATATGATTTCCCTTATAAAGTTATATTAAAATAAATTTTATATAATATTTTAATTCTTCATTTTAAATTTTGTTGATTTTTAATTTTTTAATTTTTAATATAATTTAAACGTAAAATTTATATAATATACTGTCTTAAAAAATATTTCTATATAAAAATTTTCTAAGTAAAGTTATATTAATGTAAGTCTAAAATGTTACTGGACATATTTAAATTGAACTACACTTATTCTGTATCATTAAGTATGTATTAATTCAACTAAAGTTTCAAACATTTCATTTTATGTTATGTTATTTTTCCTTCCTATGTTTTAAAAATAAAGACGAATATCCACAGGGTGAAATACTAGTAATGCTAGAAGAAATTTTTCTTAAAGTACAACTTTATGTTATGGAATACACATTTTGATAATTTTGCTGTTAAAAAAAATATATTTTGAGAATAATTTTTAGGAAATTTATTAGAAAAATTATAAACGAATTCGTAAATTAATTGTAATTTAAAAAAAATATTCATTAATTCTTTTATAAAGATATTTTGGAAGTGTATATTTTGTTTTGAATTTATTTTCTGGTCCGTTGACTATAAGTCTTGGTTTTGTACATTGCAAATACGATACATCTCCTTCTAAAGCTGGAAAGTGTAATAGCTGCCAAAGCCATGGAGAGTAAGGAAGAAATACAAAAGGAATATTCTAGAGCAGTTCTTCAATTGTCTAAAGCTACCTCTCTTTCTAGTATAAAACTCTCCACTCCTTCATTCAACGCCACACCACAGCACCATCATCATCTTCTTCTTCAGGTGCATTACACCTCCTCTTAATTCTGCTGTTTACCTTTTAACCTCCACTTTCAACTTTTCTTCCATTATGGTTTAGATGACGCATTCATAGTTATATATTTAACTATTATACTTAAGATTTAACTATTATCATTGTATCTATGATATTTTATTTTTCATTTAGTAAGTATTTTTTTCTTTTTAAATATCATGTTCTTCTGTGTTCGAAACTAAAAGTTAGTATATAGAACTAAAAAAAAGACTTCTTAAGGATGGGTTATAACAGGTTGAAGATCTACATCGATCACACATATAAGTAAAATATCATATATATATATATATATATATATATATATATATATATATAAAAAAGATATAAATTTTACTTTGCAAATTAATTTTGTAATTGATTTTGCAAACTTAAATTAAAAACTTATTTATTAAACTAATATGTGAAATAATATTTAAAAGAAAATAAATAATTTTTAAATATGAAATAAATATGTATATTAAATAAAATTAGATAAAAATAATTAATATATAAAAAGATATATAAACGTATTATTTTAAAGTTTTGGATTAAAATTTATATTTTAACTCATTTGAATCTCTTTGTAATTCTTTTGTTTTGGGTATCTAACAATTTTGTTAATATTTTTCCTTCTAAATATTTTCTCCTGTAGGTTCCTTCCCTCCTCCTTGAAATTTTGTTTACATCATGAGAAGGAATGTTTGGCTGAAACACCAAAATGATACACACTGATTTAGTTTAAACTTTATTTTGATAATTTTTTTTTATAAAATGTAAATGAGTAAGTCATATTTAAAAGGATTACTTTATAAAAATTATGTTTTCAAATACAGCTTTAATTATTTTTATTATTTTCATGTTGAAATTATGATATGTAACATAGTTTTAATATTTTTTTCTTTAGAGGTCAAGAAGTATATTTATTTATACATTTAGTATATGTCTTTTAAATCAATAACTATGGTGATTTGAGAGAAAAGATACAATAAAAGTTCGATTTTAATTAGGTAGAAATTTTAGTCACATGTTAGAAACAAGAGTTGTAGTACAATTATAGGTCAACAGATAGTTGATGAGGATAGGGAAAGTGGGAACAGTGACAAATTTGAATTACTATCCCAGTCATGTATTGCACTCATTTCTAATGTTCTTTTTAGGAAAATTTCACAGTTCTCACAATCTTACCTTTTTCAAATATTTCACACCTTTTTTTCTCTCGTGGTAAAATTCAGTTTCTTGTCTTATTAGCTATTCAAGTTTTTTTTTTTTCTTGGGAAATTCTTATCTTATAGCGCATTTTCCCCACACTGAAACGACAATTATATATTGCCTCTGTACCAACCCTTTCTTCTTTTTTTAAGCCAGCAATATATATTGACCCTTTTGCCTTTTATTTCTCCTTTGAGAGCACGCGTTTGTTTGCTACTATATTTACTATTTCATAAATTAACTACTAAATTTTTCGCATATTTTATTAACATACTTTTTAAAAGTTTACCAATCTATTCATTCATATAATTTTTAAAATAAAATGACGTCATTTTATAAGAACACATCATATAATAATTATCATTTAAACTTTTTAAAACTTTTCTCATATAACATATCCATGTAGTTCTCCATAGACGGTGTCATGTTTATGTGTTTAGGGTTTATATGTTCTCAATCATAAGTAAAATTTTACCTATTACCATAGTTATTATCTACAAGTGATTATAGAATCTAGTTATAAGTAGTAGTTTAGTCATGTTTATGTGTTTAGGGTTTATATGTTCTCAATCATAAGTAAAATTTTACCTATTACCATAGTTATTATCTACAAGTGATTATAGAATCTAGTTATAAGTAGTAGTTTAGTTTATTGTGTAATCTAGCTTATTCTGTATACAAGATATTATAATTAGTCTAGTTATAATTAGTAAGCACTATAATACTAAAAATCATATGATTTACTGCAAGGGTTTCTGAGTACTAGATATTATTATCTTTGTTTCAGAGGAAGGAAATCACCAATTTTATAAATTTTCAGGTTGCTGCAGGTGCAAACCATTCATCTTTTATGAAAGAGCTGTTACAGATGCTCGAAAATGAACAAGTTTCATTGAAAAATATCAAGGACAACACTGTCTTCTGCTTTCCTGATGCATCTGGAAATATGGTTATTGCTGAATTATTCATGAGAAGAAATCCACACTTACCCAAAATCACATGTGGAGGTGGACACATCCTCTACCCAAAATTGTTCATTAAAATTATATAAATAAAAAAGAAGTGATTTTGATGAATCTTAGAAGTAAATTTCTCGTCTTCTTTCAACCTACTTCTCTTCTCACATAGTTTTTATTTTGTAGGTCATTATCAACTAAAAATTATTTTGTTTATCAAATTGTGTAATAGATATCATATTAATTTTGCAATTATTCAAATAAACACAATTTTATCTTTTTAAAAATAAAATAATTGTCAACAACCATGACAAAAAATAACGATGAAAATCATCACAAATATCACAAACTAAATTAGTAACTGAAATTTGTATTAAATTTTTAAAATTTAAAATAGAATTTACAACTGAGATTTAAATAATTAAAAAATAAAAATAACGACTGAAATTGAAAAATCATTTTCAGTCGCAAACATTATTCACACCTAACCTACGTATCAATATCGTAGCCACCAGGATTCTAAATATATACATAATTTGTTGATATGATCGCTATTAGAATAATTAGTGACCAATTTTGAGGGTTGACAAAATCCATTTCTTTTGTAGTAAAAATTGAACAAAAATATGATTAAAATACCTTCGACTACTCTCACATTATGTTTATCGTTATGAGGATTTACAACAATATGATGTGTGTCATATAATCGTCTTACAGGCACATAATTCATATAAAAATGAATAAAGACGACGTCATAATTCAAAAAAACGATGATTAATTATAGTAATAATCGTCATTGTATTTGATTTTTTTTTTTAAATGTAGGATTTGTTTTATGGTTATCCTACAAACATGCTATTCACAAATAATTCAAAGACAGTTCAATTCACAAACTTACTCATCATAATTAAAAGCATATTCACAACCATAAATCAGTCATCTAATAAAATAATTAACTTCATGAATTATATAAATATCGTAGTCAACTATATCATAAATTCTATTTAGTGTATAAAGTAAATTATAAAGGGCTTTTTTACTTACTTAAATAGCATTTTTTTACTTTTTATTTTATTTAATAGAACTGTTTATTTTTTTAATTTCTTAAATAACATTCTTTATTTTTTAATTCCTCAAATGACACTATATTTTATTTTTTTATTTGTTTTTTTATGTTTTTGTTTTTTACGGTTATATCAATTGTGTTATTTTTTTATATTTTTTTCGTTTACTTTAATTGTGTTGTTTTTTTAAGAGTTATTAAAAATTTCAATTATTAGTTTATTAAAATTAAATAAAAAACAGTATAAAAATATTTGAATTAAATTTTCTTAAAAGAATTAATACAAAGAGAATAAAATAAATTATTTTATAGATTTTTTTAACTAATTAATCATAATAGAAAAATAAATGATAAATTATTTTATTTTATTTTATATTTTATAATAATTTAAATTTGGTATAATAAATTATATTAAAGATACTTGATAAAGATATTATTTGATTTTTTATAAAAATATCATTTAAGTTTTTATAAAAATAAAATTTGATTTTCAATAAAGATGTAATTGATTTTTGATAGAGATAAAATTTTGTAATTTATTTTGTATTAAAATTGACATAGAAAGAAAATCACTAAGTAGTTAGGTATATGACTAGATGTGGCCTTCCCATTCTCTAAAATCTTCATGGGTGAGTTCATTGAGGTCTAGTATGAGAGGGTGTGGTATTTGTTGGAACAACAGTTGTGATTGGTGGTCATAGTAAAAAAGTGGTAAAGGAGATGTGGGTTGAGGTTGTGTTGAGGAAGATGCAAACCTTTGAAATGTGACATATAATTCAGGTTCGATTTATAGTTCAATGAAGTCATAGATGCCTAACAACGCCTCAACATAATCATCCTTGATTATGTCAATGACGGTATAATGACTTAACTCTTTACCAAGTCTAGTCGGATAGCGAAAGTGTATCGTCGTTATGACCCTTTTTTCTACTGTTCCATGTAGTTTTCTGAAGATGACTTCTTTTATCTTTTGTAGGGTGATGCTCCTTTCAAGGGCAACTACTTTTGGTGTCATAGAAGTAAATGTAACTCCTTCAATGTGACATTCACTCATTGATCCATTATAATGAACGAAGTATACATGAAAGTCATTGAATGTGAAATTGGCTCTAGAAGGAGAGATTGAACTAAGCCTACAACTCGATTCACCATCCAAAGCTCGTGATTATCAAAAATCAAAATTTATCTTTTTCAAAACTCAAATTTTATTTCTATCAAAAATCAATTACATATTTATTAAAAATCAAATTTTATTTTTATAAAAAATTAAATGATATATTTATCAAATATCAAATGATATATTTATAAAAAAATCAAATAATATCTTTATAAAAAAATCAAATGATATCTTTATCAAATATCTTTAATATAATTTATTATGCCAAATTTAAATTATTATAAAATATAAAATAAAATAGTTTATCATTTATTTTTCTATTATGATTAATTAGTTAAAAAATCTATAAAATATTTTGTTTTATTCTCTTTGTATTAATTTTTTTAAGAAAATTTAATTCAATTATTTTTATTTTATTTTAATCAACTAATAACTAAATTTTTTAATAACCCTTAGAAAAAACAATACGATTGAAGTAATCTTAAGAAAAATATAAAATAAAAAAAATAACACAATTGATATTGCTGTATAAAAAGATTAAAAAAATAGAAAACAAATAAAAAAATAAAAGAAGTGTTATTTGAGAAATTAAAGAATAAAAGATGTTATTGAGGAATTAAAAAATAAATAGTGTCCTTGAGAGAAATAAAAAGTAAAAAAATGTTATTTAGGTAAAAAAAAAGTCAATTATAAAGTATATAAAATGAGTCTATAGAAACCATATAAACCCTAGAATTCTAAATGTCACTATGTAAACTCTCATGAAGAATTTTAAAATAGAAACTCTCTTTTTTTCACTTAATCGTTCTCTAAATCATTAAAATAAAATAAAATAAAATAAAAAGAAGATTTTGGTATGTCTTTTTAAGAAAATAAGAACATAAGTAAATTTCTCATTACTTCTATTCTTTTTCTTGAGTTCTCTTCTCGTATAGTTTATATATTTCCGACAAACGCGGTGCTGCGTTTCATTGCAATCTTCCTGTGAAATACGAGTGTAAATATAGCAACAATTTAATCTTTTCTTTTAAGTTAATATATTCATTCATAAGCCAACACGTTATGATTTCCATAACTATATTTCTTTAAACACTTCAAATACCCTTTAGTTTTCTTGAAATTCAGTCGAAAAATCTGTTAAAATGACGAACAATTTATCCCACAGCATTCACTCATCATATATATTTAAAAACAAATGATTTATCTTATTTTAAGAGAAAAGAGGATGATTCTGTTCTTTAAAAGATATAAAAAAATGGTAAAAGTAAAATGAGACAGAAGAAAACATTATCTGAAACACAGGACTCCTTCCTCCTCTATTCTATAGATCAAATATGAAAAATTAGAAATTTCACCTCAATTTAAATTATTAAGACTTAACTTACGAATTAAAATTGTCAAAGTTGGAATACTTTGTTTGGTGTGATTATGAAAATCCAGTTCAGCAGAAGAACCTTAATTTACTCTGAGTTACATAGGATATCCCTTATGCAATATCTGATGTATAAATAATCAAGAATTAAGTCAAGAATTCAAAGTTGGAATTAATACTTTGTTTCGTGTGATTATGGAAATCCAGTTCTTCAAAAAAGAGTTAATTTACTGTGAGTTACATAGGACATTCCTTTCTGCAAGGTGTATAAATAATAGTAGATTTGGGTCTCAAGAATCCCATCCAAAACAATACAGAATACAATTTGCATTCATATTTTTCAGTAAGAATGAGTTCATCAACTACTCGTTATGCCTCCAGGTAAATGTACATCACACTTGTGACAGACCAGTTCATTATCTTCATTTTTTATTTTTTTATTTTTTTATTTTTTATTTTTTTAATTATATATAATTAAAGGTGATATTTAGTTTCTTATTCTTAATAATAATAATAATAGTTATATCTATAGTTTTATATTAATATTACACATCTAGCATACGTGTTCTCATACAATAAATTAAACTTAATGTTTTTTGCTTGGAATTATGGAAAAAAGTATAAATTTCTTTCAATTTTATTATCTAATTTTAAGAGTTTTTTTAATAATAGATAATGATATAAATAATAGTACTTCAGGATATTCCAATCCTGTTATAAGAAAAAAAGATTTTCCAAAACAAACAACAAGAAACCAAATTCCCTGAACACCTACAATTCTAAATACGTGACAATAAATCATTTTCATTGCAACATTTTTTTATCTATACACTTAGACATCTTGCAAACCATATTTTTGTTCTACCTTTCACGGCTCTCACAACTATTATTGAAAAATATATTATTTCTATCTTACCTCTCACGACTGTCACAGTTATCATTGAAAAATGTATTTTGCTTAACATGAACTGCTAAGCTGCCGAGAGCAACAGATGCATGACCGTTAAGCAAAGGCGCCATCAACAACATTCGTTCTTTGTCATGCAAACACTTCCATGAAACCAGACCAGACCTACTCTTCCAAAGTGATGATGATAGAGTGATATAGAATACTTGATACAAAGTAAAGGAACAAATCGTGTTTAGGAACCCAATCTTAAGAGTACTTGACAGAAAGTTTCACATTTAAATATAATCATAAAAGACTCAATACCATCTAAAAAATATTGTTAAATCATTATTCATAATCATTACTTTTTTGATCTCTATATTTTTCCACAAACTTTGACACATACTCTGGGAATGATGCAAGAGTGTATGATGAGAGCGCAAGCGAAGATTTGAGTGAGAAGAAACGTTCTGAAGAGAAAAATGGTTCTAGCAAAGGCACACAGAAACGAAATGAATCACCGGCAGATGATCTGAGCGAGAAGAAATCTTCTGAAGGAAAAAAGGGTTCTAGAAGTGGTCGAAATTAACAAATACGAAATCACAAGTAGGTAACATTTCACCAAATTTTCTTCATTTGTAGCACCTGTTCCTTCGCACTTACATCAGTTTTTACCATGGTAGTGAGTTACTTGTCTGTGCATGTGTCTGTTTATAACTTGTGACGTCCTATTCTTTAATTTTGCAGGTTTATTCGCAAGTACTTACGTGGAAGGAAAATATGCAGCAACAAATTCTACTATTACTTCAAGATTCAATGTTTTTATTTCCTACTTGTTTAGAGTCTAGTGTTTACAAACTCATTTGGGTTATAATTTAGGATTCACATGTCTTTATTTGTTTTTTTAAAAGTTTGTATTTGTATTTGTTTACCAATAAAGTAGCATGTTGTAATAAGATTTAAAGTTAATAAGATGTGGGTTGGTTGAATTTGGTGGATATACATTCTGAATATCGTCAAATAATTTACTTCACATGTATAATTTACATCTAACAAAGTTTAATTATGTAAGAAAATTTCCCAGAAATAAGTAGCTGAAAAACCTAGGAATTGCATTTGATATGAAATATATGGTGTGAAAGCAAAATACCGTCGCAAGCCGCAACAAGTCATTTACTTTGTTTGACAATTCAAAAAATAGGCAGAAGCTTGCCACGTTTGCAATGAAACCGCGGAAAGAAGCTTGCACCCGAAGCAACTATTAGTTCATTCATATCGATACATATCTTTAGTTATGCAAACCTATAAATATGTCTATATATTTCATCCAAATATTATTCATTGCACAAAACCAAACATTGTTTCTTGTAACAACTTCTTCAAGAGTTCATTTTTAAGCTTCTATACTTTGTTCGAAGGTTGACCACATATTTTGAAGCAGCTACGTGAAGGCACCATGAGTTGTAAAAACATGATTCAAAATCATCTTGTCTATTACACAAGGCCTCCTCCTCCAACCAATAACCCCAAATCTGCATCAGGAACTCCATTGCCAACTATTCAGAAAGTGTTTTCAAATAAGAATGATGAGAAGAAGACTTAAGAGAAACATCTCATGGGAGACTTATTTCCCAGTTTAGCCTAATTTGTTTGTTTGTTTATTTCTCATGTAAATGCTTGTAAAAGCTATGGCATTATTTCAAATTTCTCTTGCTATATAAAGGCTTGATTATTGCTGTTGTTGGTTGTAACAAAATTCATTCTCTTCCTTTTTTTATATATTTAGAAATTTATCCTGTGATTCGAGTATTTTTTTTCGTTTCAGAACAACTAATTATTATGTTGCCTGATGTCAGCAATATTTATACACAAATAGGCAATTTCTTTATGATAAACACGAGTATGTTATTTAGTTTTTGTTTTTATTTTTATTTTTCAACGATCTTATTTAGCAAAAAAAATGTTAAAACATTCATGATATGTATATGGACAAAAGTTTTTACAGAAAACCTAGTATAGCAAAGTGATTGGCATTAATCTGCTTCCAAATATATATTTAACTGATATAATAACTTAACGTTTTATACATGAACGAATAAACATAACATTCTGGATTGAATATGTGTCCCAGTAATAACACCAGAAACACTAAGTTAAGAATTGAAAAATATTTTTTTTTATCGGCAAGAATTGAAAAGTATGATGAGGATGGTGCATGGTGTTTGGGTAATGTGAGTCCTAGTAGTTTCCAAGCAAAGCATGGTGATTCACATAACATTTGTGTGTGAAACCACAGCTTGGTCGGTTATTAAGGTACCTTGAGGAAGAAGTAAATTTAAGGTTTTTGGGACAGCCAGCTTGCAAGTTGAATATTGAATGAAAGAAACAGTCAAAGATTTCAAATGAGACGATCTGTGAGTTGCATTGTATGTTCCCTTCATTTTCTGTGAACGTAACAACGTGACGCGCTTACCATTGGCCTTGCTACAGAAGTTAACATATTATTTTCAATAATAATAAAGAAATATAATACAGTTATTTATTTATTTAACTAAACTTATAGATTAAATAAACTTATTTTCTAAAAATTAAATTATGATGAATTAACTCTAAATCATGAATAACATATTATCTACTAAAAAGTTTAATTAAACAATTAAACTCTCTAATGAAAAAGTATACTAAAAACCGTCTAATAACTTTAAAATTAGGTAGACTGTGTATTATTAATAATATTAATAATAATGTTAATAATAATAATAATCATAGTATAATATGAATAATAAATAATAATATTAATATTAATAATGGTAATTATAATAATACTAATAATATTCATGATAATAATATATTATTATATTAATAATAATAATAAAAGGATTAATAATATTATTAGTAATACTAATAATAATATTAGTAATGATAATATCATTAATAATAATGTTAATAATAATAATAACGCTAATAATAATAAATAGTAATAATATTAATACTAATATTAATAATAATAATAAAATTAATAATATTAATAATGTTATTAAGAATGTTAATAATAATAATAATGTAAATATTTGTATTATATACGAATTAAATTTGTATGTAATACTCTATATGCAAATCCATATCTAATGTTGACTTTATATACAGATATAAATTCTAGTGTTGATTTTACATACGAATGCATATCCATTTGTAGAATTTTGAATGAAATGTGAATTTTACATACAAATTTTCATATATATATATAATTTTTGTATGTAATTTGTAATTTTTTTGGTATATATTAAAGAATTATGATGAGTGAAGAATATTCAATAAAATTTGCAATTCAAGCAGAGAAAATTTCACTATTAGATCTTCAAAACAACCAAAATTGATGACTATCGAAAATAGTTGCGAATTTTGTTGACCGTTTTCTCTTATTAAGAATAGTTGCATACACAATTCCTCACACATAATTGCATACTCTTAGAATTAATATTTTTTTTTTCTTTTTTAGGATTTAAAGTTTAGTGTTTGAAGCTCTTATGAAAAGAATCAACCCAACACATATTTTTGTTGTTTGTTGAGGTGAAAACTTTTATAGGTATTATGAGACAATAAGATTCTCGGAATAGATAAATTTATTGTTTCACTGTATATTTTCTATGTTAAAGATTTATGTGATAATGTTTGTAATATTTTAATAATAATTTATTTTAGTTGAGTACATAGACTTGAATATAAATAAAGCTACATAAATATGAAAACACTCGATCAGATATGTGTTTATTTTTTATAAGAATTAAAGTATCTCATTAGTACTTTTATTTTAATATATTATTTATTATTAATAAAAAATTAACATGGACGAGTGAATTAAAAAATATACGTATATTTATCTCCAAATAAAGATAATGTTACTTCTATCACTAATTGTTTTTTTCTCGTCTTAGACATGTCCCAATAGTAATTAATTTTTCTTATACCTAATTTGTCATACCTTTTTGTCAATAAAAAAAATATCCAATGTATTATTTTGTAATAATGTTACTACTAAATGGTTTTTCTAATTGCACGCGTTACCAATTATTTTTTCTTATACCTAGGAATTACAGAATTGCATAGTTTTGTTCATTAAATTACAAATCCAACAAATAAAATTTTTACTACAAAAGTAAGTTTAAAATTATTTTCAAGAACATTTGGTTTTAAATTATATTATTGAATTACAATAATATTTAATTTAATTAGACTTGTGTTGCTACTAATATTTAAAATATAACGGAAAAAAAGTCAATGTAGTATATTTTTCCTAAGGTATAGTATTCATGCATACACTAATTGGTTGATTTATAAATTTTGTATTAATTTTAAACGTTAATTCAATGTTTCATTTGTTTCAAGATTGGATCTTGTTGTTCAAGGATTATAGATGTAAATATGATACTCATGGACAACATATCTTCTACAAATACTTGTTAATTATATTTTAACTTGTTTTATTTTCAACATTAAGTGTTTTAAGTTAAAATAGACATTTTAGAATTTAATTATTTGAAAAGATTAATATATTATATTTACTTTGCTAAATTAGGGTTATAAATTAAAAGAATCTCATTTTACATTAATTTATGTCATAACCGACAAAAATATTTATAATATACTATTTCTGTTACGTTCCGTGAAAATGCATGGAGAAAACCACCTAAACTCACCTTTTGACGGTTTCTCTACTTGTTGACAAGCCATGTACCTTAATAACTATATGCAATTGAAGATTATATTATAGTAAAATATTATTTTTAAATCTTCTCATATATGTAGATCAAATAAATAACCTAAATTATTTAAAATAATCAATGACTATTTTACACTGGTAATAATTATAAAAAAAATGATCCGATATTATAATTATGTTTAAGCCATATATTTAAACTTAGATATTTCCCTCATAACAGTAAAGGAAACTCGAGAAAAAATACACATCACATACAACATAAACAAACCCTACACTCTCTCGAAACATACATTTGATAAACTTTATGTAGTTCGGTAATATGATGAACAAGTTTTAGTTCAGTAAAATCACCATCTATAATTATCAAATTGTTTGCACTGTTTTAGGGTTTCATCATATTTTCTGCTTCAGTTTATTTATACATTTCTCATTTCCCAAATTGAGTTTTTTACCAAAAAAATATAGTCATGTTCGCTTTGGAATAATTTTCAGAGAGTTATTTTTGTTCTCGGCTTTTCTTCTTTCTGAATCTAACTTTTAAAATTAAATTACCATTTAAATCATTAAATTAAGAGAAGTGTGTGAAAATGTAAAACAAAAACAAGGACTTACGTAGCTTTTTCAACTCTCTGACTTTTCAAAACAAAACAGAGAGTAATTAGCTAGAACCAGCACCCATTAACCTCATGCCACGTAGCAACGAAACCGCGGAAAGAAGCTTGCAGCTGAAGCTACCATTGATCGTTTCAATTACATAGCAAGTTCTCTACCTTCACATTTTTTTTTTTTTTTTTTTGACGTTCTCATAAACTATATATACGCGTTTACGTTGTTTCATCAAAACTCAAGCCACAAAACCTTGATTGTTTCCTTTAACAACTTCAACATTGTAATTTTGAGCAGAGCTTGATTCCCTCAGCCATCATCATGAGTTCTACAAACATAAGCATTCAAAGTGCTCTTTGCTACACCACAAGACCTGCTCCTCCTCGCACCAATAACACCAATTCTAGACCCTCTCAGACTTCCTCTGGAATTATTCAGAAAGTATTCTCAAGGAAGTATGAGAAGAAGAAATAAGAGCAATTATCTCCATCGGAGACTTATTTTCTCACCTTCATTACGTTGTGTAAATTTGATATTATAAACATATTATTATTATTATTATTTCATTTTACATTTATTATTATTATTATTATAAACTCCACCAGAAAATTCAATCAACCAATACCATTCCTCAACTCCGTAACCTCATATAAGCTCTCTCGCGCGTAACCTCGCCAATTCCGTCCTCAACTCCGGCGAGCCTCATCTCCACCTCAAACTCAACCTCCACCATGGCGCCACCCCACTTCACCACCGAGCCAGCCGCTGCCTCACATCAAGATCACCCTCAACTCCGCGAGCGCCGCCACATCATCTTGAACGCCGCGACACTCGCCGCCGACGACACGCTCTGTCGGTGGCCTCCGGGGTTGACATCTTCTCATCGCTTCCGCCGCCATCACGTAGCCGTCGAACCGCCATGGTCCGCACCTCCGCGAATCGCAAACCCCCCAGCGACGGTTCTGGTTACACCAAGCGTTCTGAAATTACATTTATTCCTTTATGCATTCACTTAGATTCCGTTTCATCATTTTGTATTCTAAACAGATTAATTTAATATTGAATATTTCATATTCAAAAATATTGTAATGGCTTTTTACATCTGTTTATAATTCTTTTTCATTTCTCTTCTTCCTCCACCGTTGCACCGGTCAACCACCACCCTCGTGTCATTCTTTCTCTATCTCTTATTCCTCCTCAATCTCATTCCAAATATATATTGTTCCATCCAAAAAACCTATATTCCTTAAGGATATTTCATTACGATCTTATCTATCTCCTAACCTATTATAGATCGAAAGTTGATAATAACTCGTATAGATGTAAAAATATATGAAAGATGACTTGTAAACATAATATTGTGGAATGAATATAAGCTCGGTAGAATTAATGACGTCAAGATTAATCAGAGTATGTTAGTAAATAAATAACAGTTCCTTGAAATTGCAGAGAAGGAGATTCTTTTAGAATGTATAGAGATACACGTGTCAGATCTCATGGAATTGTAATATTTCAACTTCGACATATTAAATAAGAAAAAATAAAAAGTATTTGATCTAAGAAACTCAAAAGAATCATGATCCATCGACACCTCATTTTCCCTTTTTTATCATATAAAGTATTATGTTATTGTAATATAATATTTTATTAAAAGAAAGTAATCATAAAGTATATATTTCTAATGAATTTTCCTTCAAAAACATTTGTGTGTGAAAACGAAACTCTGGTGGAGAGTTGTTAATGTGCATGGCTTGTGCAACAAGTAGAGAAACCGTCAAAGATGTGAGTTTGTATGCTCCCTCCATGTATTTTCAAAGAACGTAACCAAAATAATATATTATAAACAAATAAAGTAACAATCCGCGGTTGTCACACGCCTTACACCATATTGGAGTCAAACGGCGTTGTTAAAGGTCATATCATTTTCGTTGCCACTTTTAAGTATACCAGACGGCCGTCTCAAATAAGTTCTTTAATATAACGGCGGTGATTTTGGAAAATACTCGTAAAGGGAAAGAATTAGGGATAATTATAGTTTTAATTCCTTTGAACTTGTTTTATTTACACTTTATCCATTATTATGACTTTTAAATGGTCTATAATTTTACTTCCAAATAAATAATAACTAGATTTTAATCCATACATTATTTTTGTTAAATATATTATAGATATAAAATTAACAATTTTAAAAATATTTAATAATATAATTAAATTCAAAGCAAAGAAGAAGATTTATTATTTTTGAATTCAATGGTGATATATAAGAAATCGGCTTTCATGAATTATATATGACACATGCAGCCTAAAACCTAACACAAATCAGATTTCATCATTTTTTATCACGTCATTCCATTCATTAAGGTGAAACGTCCTAAGAAGAATCAGGTTGCCCCATCTCCACTCTCACCCCACAATGAAACCATCCAAAGGAGATGAAGAAGTTTATTTCTTTTCCCACTTCCCAACAATTTTTGGGAAACTACAAATGAGAAAAAAATATTTCAAACATGGGACAAGGTACAAGACATATTCATATCACGAAAACTCAACAAGTATGGAAAAAAAATTTGGGTTCGTTGGAAGAGGCTTCGTGATGCTATGCTTCTCGAAAAACAATTGGAGATTATATCAGAATTGGTACCATGAAAATACACTTCAACCATCCTAGATACAGGAAATTTACAGCAACATCACCAAGGATTACGAAAAACAAAAAACACTATCAAAATATGGATATAAAAGAATTTCAGTTACGCACAAGCATTACAAACAGAGCATATGAACGAAAAAATCTCTGAAAATAACAAAAGGAATAGAATTTATGAACCACATGGATACGTCGTAAAAAAATTACAAAAATAAATAACACATGTATATATATCTCGTTTTTCATGTCTTTGATTCAAATTTGTTCTTCTTTCTACGTTGTCTCTTTTCTTACTATTTATTTTACTAATTCTCTGTTACAGATTGGCCATCTCAAGTTCACTATATATAGAAATTATTGTAATAATTTATTTATAATTTTATTTTGATTGCATAGTTGCAATTTAACTTGATTCTAAAATTTAATTTTATATTATTAATTTCTGGAAAAATAAGAGTACTGGTATAATATTCTAATATGATAATTATAATAATTAGAAGTAAGGTTTATCTTATCTACAATATTAAATACTTAGTAGATTTTTTATATAATTTATCCTTATTATTAAAAGAGATACTCCATATTTTGAATTCTTATTATAGATTAATAAAAGTTATAAGCTTTTCATATATATTTTGATTGAGAAAAATATCTGATAATTTGATGATGCATCCAATATAATCATCAACATGGTAAACAAATTGTTAATAGAAATTTGCTCTAAAAGATTATGTTAGATAATATCAAAGGAAGCTATTAGAATTAATATGATAATCCATTTTATTGAAATTAATATGGTATATGATTTCATCCGATAATCACAATTTGTAATAGACGATATCTTTTAAATCTTTAGCCAAATTAGATCGTCTACTAATTCTAATTCTAATACTGTTTTCTGAAAATATTACAAATTTTAAGGAAATTATATGCCGGCGAAAAGATTGATCAAAGTGATGGCATTTCCGACGACGAATACTCCATGTTAGAATACGCAAGCAACAAGAAGCATGGAAACGGAAAAGAAGGTTATGGAAGATCTTCATTCTGACGTGGACAGAGCAATGACTCTATTCAGAACACAGATATCAGAAGCTTCCAAAAAGACAGCTTCTAGATTTGGCCAAGACAAACAAATGGAAAGGACAATTATTTCCACCACATATAAATAGTTTTCTTTATTAAATAAATTTTAATATATTAAGATTATTTTTATTATTATTATTTTAAAATTTACTTATTAAATAAATTGTTCTCTTTCTCACATATGTAACTGATAAATAATAAAAAAAATTCAAGTGACAATTTCTTTTATAAAAAATAATTTTTTTTATAAATATTAAAAAATATTTGTATTTTTTCAATCAAATTTATTATCACAAAATTAAATACTTAAAAATAATAAGTTTAACTAAATTTTTAAAATTAATTATTGTCAAGTTGTAAATATACTAATAACAAAATATTTTATTTTAACATAAAATAACTTATGCAGAAAGTAATAGTTCATGTTTATTGTGCAAAGTGCAACAATTGCCAACTATATTTTTATGATTGTTAATATATATATATATATATATATATATATATATATATATATATATATATATATATATAATATAGCTTATAAACTGTAATGTGCATATGACAGAAAAAAAAAAGAGAAATATTAATGGTTTACACTCATTTCAAAGACACATGACTCAACTACGCGCGTATGAAAGAAGAAAAATGATTTAAAACGTAAATTGTAAATTTTAAAATAAGAGTAATAACAACATTGTTAGTATACTAAACATGTGTTTAATGTAGAAAGTAATTTGTATAAATAATTGTCTAATTTTTGTTCTTCAGCCCATTATAACTAATGCATTACTCTCAAAAACATAAATTTTCTTCCTACACCTCCATGCTTTTCTTCCTGCACCCCTATATTTCTGAGAATACCATAATACCCCCATTTAAAAGATAATTAAATGAGTTATTATATAAAGATTGATTTAGTGAGGAATGATGTAAAAGTTGATTTAGTGACTAATGATATAAAATTTGATCTCTAATATTACTAGTCTCCAATAAGCTGCAAAAATGGGAAATCTAGGACGTAGAAAAAAATAATTTAAATAACGTAAATATATCATGGTAAACTACTTTACAACATTCTTCCATTCCCATGCTTCAAATTGGTCCCTTGACTATATGCGATTACCTGCATTAGAGAGAGGGAAAGAAAAGAACCATTGATTAATTCGTTTAAGTTTATTTTATAGTCAAAGTACACAGTATTTATATTTTATTATTCAACTATTTTTATTTTATGAAATTTATTCCCCAAATTATTTCTTCCACATTTATTAGCATATTTATCAATTGTCTTGTATTTCATCAAACTTCCTGGCCGTGTACATTACAAGAAATTTTTTAAACAGTAATTGATTAGAGATAAATTTTTTATCAGCTATTAGTTTTGGAATTACGTTCTATCCATTCAGTAAATTTGATAACCAGTCATTAAATCAGTTTCCAAAATTAACTATCCAGGTTTTTGACAATTCAATCTTTTAGTAACTACTTAGAAGTATATATATGAAAAATTGTTTCGAAAAAAGAGTTGAATAAGCATTTCGTAAGTAAAATAACGATATTGAAAATTGAAATTGGAAATTAATAGTTTGGTCATGTCGTGCATTTTGGTTTTGTTAGACTGCGATTCACGCGGGTTTGATTCATGTACAGAAGAGTGAGTTAATGTTTGAATTTTGTCAAAAGAAATGGTTTCTTTGTTGAACAGACTTACATTCATTATACGTTATTATGTTATTCTAACTTCTTGGTGAACTATTGATTAAAACCCCCTTCTTCCATAAAATAAAAATATATTTTTGTTTAATTTGATGGTGGAGGTTCACCTATGATCTAAGTTATGATACCGTCGTGTCACAAATTAATATTAATGATATTCAGTCAAATTCTACATTATTATATATGGGATGGATTTATTTGATTCCATATTTTGAAAATGGATTGCACACAATTCTCTTAAGAATTTGCATTTTTGTAAAATCATTTTTAATATATTATAAAGACTTGATTTTTCTTATCATACCCACTTTGTTATTTTAACATGTGACTTCATTATTAATTTATTTCGTATAACTTTAACAATTCTCAAGAAATATTTAAATTTGATTTTTAATTATATTCTATTTATTTTATTTACCCTCTCAAATCATGGTTTAAATTAATTTTAGATTTAACGAAAAAAAAATAGATTTTCGTTTTTATTATTTTCTACTTTAAATAACTATCAGTTATTTACATTTTAAATTAATTATTTACCTTTGATAGTGTTATCTCCTTTAGTTATGTAGTACTTTTTACATTTTTTTTTGAGGTAATTATGCATGCTTTATAGTTTAAATATATTTTATTCTTATTTTTCTAAATTTATTTAAATGAAAATGTGTCTAATATACAAAATAGTTGTTAATTTGAATGAAAACATAGTCATTAATTATTATAAAATGAATTATGGTATGTTAACGGTTAAATAGGTTAATTATAGTGTCCACTTACAAAATTTTAAGAAATGAAAAAGATGGATATAAAAATTATACAATTTTTATAACATGACTTCTTTCAATATAATATCATATATCATATATATATTATTTTTATACTGAAATTGTATTTTTCCTGTACTTCTTTTTTAGAAGCATTTTCTTTCGTCACAATTGCTATCCAAGGTTATTATTTAGGATGGTTAGATTTTATTTAAGATGGCAGTACTCTTCGCTGATAGCAATATCTGCGTTTTTTAATATATTGAAAAACCTTATTACTTCTATTTTATAAATTATTTGTTATCAATAAGAAAACAACTGACTATTTTACCTTACATATTCGCTTCTAAAATTGTCTTTTTCACACACAACTTTTGTACTGTGTTTAAGTTGAAGTATAATGTTTTTTTACGAAATCGTGCTTTATCAATACAATTTATTCATTTTTATAACAATTTTTTTTACAAAATTTCACAAAAATAGTTAAAAATTCCAGTATGTTAAATATAATTGTAGTGAAAATTCTTGGCCAACACTAAGTTATTCATTTTAAAATAATAAAAATAAATCCTACTCTACCAACATTATTTAGCAACTAAAAAAACCACACGGGTATTTTTCTAATTATTTAATTAGTGATTAAGTGTATCGACTTTACTTATCATTATTTTGCTTTACATATAGGACATGAATCAGCCACTTACTATATTTCTATACGCTGACGTGAGTTGGCTTTGTTATTTTTTTTTTCCTATCTTTTTATCTTTTGTTTCTTCTACTGTCATTTTATTTATTTACTTCTTAGTATTTTTTTATAAGTCAAAATATTAAAATTTTCCAAGTACATTATATAAGAGAATTAATTATATATTAGTTATAATATTTATAATAATAATATTAATAGTAATATTATTCCTATTATAATAAAACCATCATATTACATATCCAAAATCGGGTTGAGTTGCATCTAACTATAAAAAAATTGATTTTAAACTATATACACTAATTAATATATATATATATATATATATATATATATATATATATATATATATATATATATATATATATATATATAAAAAATAAAATATATATATATATATATATATATATATATATATATATATATATATATATATATAGATATAGATATAAAGAAAAAGTCAACCTTTGTGAATTGTCGTTATCGGATTGTATCGTTGTACATTCTACTCGTATCAGTATCTTAGATTTTGGATTGTAAGAACCCTCAAATTAAGTCTTCTAACAGTTTCACCAACCAAAAACTATTCTTCTATTCATATTTGTTTCTGATTGTTTGAAAAGCACTTTCTTCACAATTCTAATATCTCATATATTCAACAAGAGATATGACTGAAAATCAGCTACTTTTTTTTTTCGTCACTTACATAAGGACCTGAATTTACCGTAAAAAAATAAAAAATAAATCAACATTAAAACTTGAGACAATAAGCAAAATCAAAGATTTGAACCGATGTCTATCACATAGTTGAGGAACACCAAATCATTAACTTATTTATCACTTGTCATACCTCGTAAAATTTGCTGAACTTTAATTTTGATGAGTACAAAAGCACACAAACCAAAAGAAAATAACTCAGACTATTTGGTAGGTAAATAGGGATTACAAACTGTGCAATTGTAATCTCCATACATAACTGGAAGCAAACATATGGGAACCCTAAGTGCAGGAGCAGGGAAAAACAAATGAAGTAACAAAAAGTGACTACGATAAACTATAGCACATAGCACACCATGCTTCTGTTAATTTTAGTATCAGTTCTTTCAGTATATATCATCGAACCTTCTACGTAAACCTGCATGAAGATCAAAACGAAATAAGCAAGACTCTGAGAAATGCATACGAAGCAATTTATAGCCATATATTATATTACTTTAAACTACAGAAAATAAAAAAAGGCATCATTCTTAATCATCATAGATAGTACCTTTTGAAAATCATCTATTCTTGGGATAAAATATGTCCTTTGTAGTTGGTGGCTTCTTACTACCGGAGCTTGATGAAGAACTTGAACCAGTGCTCGTTGGTGGGGGTTTTGTAGGGCAAATGGCCTTCTGAATATTGGTGTTATTGGAACTCATTTTCGTAAGAAAAGTAAAATTGAAGCTTCTTATGTAATGGCTCGTTTCACAATTGTGTAATTTTTGGCACATCACTTCCAATATCACACAGAGGTATTTATAGGGAAGATTTTAAGCCTGCATGTGCCTACATTCAAAGAAGGAACTTACCAAGTAATTAATCCGATCGTGATTAATATTGAATTTATATTTTCCTTTTCAACATGTATACAATATGTCGTGAAGTACACAGGTTTTTCGTCATCATAAATTATTTATTTTATAAAAGCTTAAACTATTAGTAAACATAATCTCCAAATAAAGGGTTCTTTGGACATGAAGTGAATGATGTATAGCTTTTCACAACGAATAATTCAAGGCAATTCACCTTGAATTACCTTTCAATTTATTTTCCTATCAAAGAATGAGGTTATAAGTATTAAACTATAGATCACTTGCTCATAAGAACTAAGTAAAATAAAGGAATATGAACAGTTTTATATATTTGAATCAACAAGAATGAACTTACTAAGTAACTTGATAGCAATTACAGGAATATTTTACATTGTCACGTATATATGACGTATTCTGAAAACTAACCTAAAAAAATTATTGACCATGGACGTTGGAAGCAAAAGATACACTTGATTTTTGGTGACTGAGAAAAGGTCGTGCCGTGTGCTATATGATTCTTCTCTTTGGTCTGTAGAAAACAAATAATTTTTAGTGGAATGGTTTTCCAATATCACAAGACTTTAATGGTGGACTAGCTATATATGTTTGACTGTTTGAATTAATGTGTGAAACTTTTTAATATTTGAGTGAAATTAAATGCTTTTTCTTGCTTCATTTTTTTTTTGGCAATTCAGCTATCTTCCAAATTGAAGGTTTTGAATGATATCTATCAGCCAAGACATTTCATTTTCATGACCTATCGTTAACTTGTATTTCTGATTTTGTTTAGAAAGTATTTTATTTTAATAAAAAGGATTTAAAAGAAAGACCAAGTTATTATAGTTATTATATTCATTATAATTATTCATAAATATTGTCCAAAGAATGTAATTTATCTTCCTAACTAATATAACGTAATTTATAGTTTAGAGTATGGAAAGTTCAATAGCATCGTCCTTCGTAGGCTTTTTTTCTCTTTTTCCCATTTGTTCATGGTCAACGGAAGAATTTTAAAGCTTTTAAATTTGATGGTCAAAATGGAATGTTGCTGTTGTGAATACAACTTTCTTTTCTTTTGCTCCTTATTGGTTGTTAATTTGAGTATGGTCAATTGTCCAGCTTTACACATGCACATGTTTGCTCAGAGAAAGAAAGACTCCTTATACCTAACCTAATTTACTAGAACTCTACAATTAATTTCCTCTGTTTGAATTCCATGACACCATTACAGTTGTTGGAACAAATTCTTACTAAATTAATGAAGTATATGATGATCGATCAATTTCCATGTCTACTGTGTTGTTGCCACTTACCCAGTAATACCCCCAGTTTAATTAATAGTAACATGATTACCAAAATATACTTCACATAATTTTATCTATATACAGAATATGAAAACAGTAGTCACATGTATTATATCAGGATTTAGGATTTAGAATTTTTGTTACTACTGATTTCAATCCATTTTTTTTTATGTGAAAACACGACAAGAGTTATAAACAAACTAAAGGAGAACGTCTCACTTGCTGGGCTTGGATTTATTTCAATTCACTGCTTAGATAATAATTATGTGTTTCTAATTGGGAGATGAAAATGTCTATATGCCAAAGGCCACAAGTGAAAATAAAGAGTGACTATCCATAGTGTCACCAGTCCAAGTCGATGAAGCAATTGAAAGTAGAATTACCTCTTAGTTGTGAAGTAAGAATAGTGAAGAAATCAAGATAAACGAAAATATTTGTCATGTCACTCTATAAGAACAGAATTCAAATATGACAGGTGTACGGGATTGTATGATTGGGAACAAAGATATCATAAACACAATGCAAAGGTTATGGAGTATAGAGACATATAGGATCAGATAAACAACATATATAACTTTGCTTCCAACTTAGATCTTTTGTTCTTTAGAACTCATATAAATTTCTTATAAACAAAAACTCTCAAGTGCTTATATTTAACATTAACCAATTTTTGTTTGCCACCTCATTATCCAAAACAACATGAATAAGATTTAATAATATGAACTGCAGTGTCAAAACCCTTACTCAAAAGATACTCTATGGAATGAGTGATGAATCCTGAATTTTTAAAATTTTATATATCAGAATTCTTTTTAATATAATTGCAAGCAAACATATCTCCGTAAATGATAATATAAGTAAGGGATTATTATAGATTGTTGAAGTTCAAATATACATTATATGGAAAATAGACAAATTCGACAACATAAGAAAGACTTAGATATTGCTTTGAAGTTTTAGTTGAATTTTTTTGAGTATTTTGTCCCCTTAAATGTAGGCTTTTGTGGCTTGGTGGTGATGGAAGATGATGAAGACAATCTTTTTAGGTGGCTTTTGTTCTATGGTCCACAAACACGGTGTCGTGTCTGATGTTAGTTGGCAGCACTTGGTATGGTTCTGATTCGGGGAAACAAGAAGGAGGGCTGCGTCTCTTAAATTTGTAATGGAGGTCAATACTTTTTCTGGCTGTGTGAACTAACAACAAATGCAACTGTCTGGCGGTTCATACAGGTGTTGTGCTGTTCTTTTCTAGTCTCCCAAGGTTTATTGAACATAAAACAGGTGCAAACTTTACAAGCCTGACACAATTTTCATATTCTGAACTAAAATCTGAATATCACTAAGAAACAAATTATGTATTAATTAATGATCATATACTTAAAACTGTGAGTTTCATTTCCAATTACCAGCTATAGACTTTTCTATTTAAATGGAACGACTGCAATATGCTTCACTAATCTTTCAAACGAATTCACACGAAATGCCAATTGAAAACCAAAACTTAAATATCATATAACAATTGCCTAAAACAAATCAGCAGATATGCTTTCTCAAGTATCTAATAATTGTCCTCCAATTATGCCTTTTATGTGGGTTAAAAAACGACACTATGCTAGTTGCGCGCATAACCTTTCCACACTAGCAATTGCAAACAAAAAAATCTCATATGCGATAAGGTAAACTTTAAATTAATTGAACTTTGCTGGTGAAACATGGAGATATACCTAGGAAGATTTTTCTAACACTTAAGTTTGTAAAAATTTTAAAGATATGAGTAGGTATCTTTATAAATACTAAAAGAAAAAATTGAAATTACATTAGAACAAAATCCATGCGTAATAAATTTGTAGGTAATTTATCTAAAAAACTATCCATATATAGTTTACGGTTTTTTTTTTTTTTGAACAGCAAAAAAATAATAAAA
>Ga0209700_100225_pt1 | contig 95415 bp, 35 predicted proteins | sample SiratroredBW_FD_187528 | JGI IMG/M metagenome (GOLD analysis project Ga0209700, IMG submission 187528) | Root nodule microbial communities of legume samples collected from California, USA - Siratro red BW (SPAdes) (version 2) | ecosystem: Host-associated > Plants > Roots > Nodule | place: USA...
ATATATATATATATATATATATATATATATATATATATATTGTTATTATTAATTGAATAAAATTTAATATATATTTTGATATATTCATTGAATAACTTTTAATATATATTGACATTATTAAATTCAGTTTAATTGATTTTCTTGTTCTACAAAAAGATCTTTGAACTATTATCAAATATTTATATTTATTAATTAATAATCAAATCAATTCTTAAATTCATTTTCTTAATACTAAATAAGAAAAAACATTTTTAATTTCAAAACTAAAGATTTAAATATATATATATATATATAGATAGATAGATAGATATAGATATATAGATAAATAGATATAGATAGATACACACTATTGTTATTTATCATCAAACTAAATTTACAATGAGGAATAAATTTAACATTATTTAACCGCAGATTAATTTTTAATCAATTTAAAAATATTTTAACAATTTTAGATTTAAAGGGGCTATAAAAGTTGAAAAATAAATTATTAAAAAATGTACTTTATGTTAAGCTCTTATTTTATTTTTTTATGCAGGCGTAGTATCTTATCACATGACCATATGATAATATATGAATCGTGTTGTATCATGCAAGAAATGGAAATATTAAAAGCGTGGATAGAATACAATAATTAAAATTTCATCACTGAGGCCGTACCTATAATCTTTAAAATTATAGGCATAGTTGTATTAAGAAAATATTTGTTTTAAATGTTTTGGTTTGGAATTGTAAATAACTTAACTAAGTTTCAATTATTAACTATATCTTTTTACTTTACTTTCTTTAATCTCCTTAGTTGAAGGAGATTTAAGAGAGAGAAAAAAAAAAGTGAATTCATTTGAGTTAGAGGAAAAAAAAACATAAATAATTATCACATTGTTCTCTTAATAGCAAAAGTCAAACTACAAATATTTAGATAAAAATAAAATTCATTTCAAAAACTTAATTGAAAAAAAAAGTTTAATAAAAAGCTAATTAAAAATAAATCTTTAAGTATACATTAGTAGTATTTTATTAGAGTTGGTGATTTTAACATATCTTTTATTCAATGTTTATGTTAGATTGATTCTAACAATTTTAACCAATAAACGTTAGATATATTTGAGGTTGATGAGATTCTCCCAGATGTGTATTGCCAAAATAGTACTTCATTTCCCAAAGATTTTTATTCTGGATTTTAAATCTTTCTTCTTGTCTTGCATCTTAATAATTGCAAACAAAATCAAAGCAGAATCGAGTACCCTATTATATCTCCTTTTTCTAATTTCGTGGGACTTCGTGATTTTAAAGTGCACACTATTTTATATTACATTCATCCAATTTGTAGGACCTAAAGTTTTGAACTTAAACGACCTACTGAATCATTACTTCCTCATCTAGAGTCAAAGAATTTTGCCAAATTGCAATGACCCTAAATTGTAAAGAAAAAATATTTATAAGAGATTCTAATTAATTCAAGTCTTAATTGTAAAACTTTACGTTGAAATCTTGTGAATTAAAAACTATTGAGAATAGAGATTCCAGTGAAGATGGTTACCCACGTGGCACACGCAACCACAAAGTCAAACGATAAGTAAGTTTCTAAAAAGCCAAATTAATTAATGAGAGTCTTAAAAAAGTAATCAAATTTATTTAATGTATTAAATATTTTAAAATAAATATAGGCTTCATATTTAGAATGTAATTACTTTTTTAAACTTTATATTTTTATTTAACTAATATTCTCATACATTGGTAAGTAGTCCTTTAAGAAAATAAATGTCTAGTAATAATAAATTTTAATTAATTTTAAGCTTCTAATAAAATAAAATTGAATACTTTTAGTTAAGTCTATTAATATTTTTTTTTCTCTAATTAGTACTTAAAATTTATATATTTTAAATTAAGGTTCTGCCGTTTGATTTTGTTGTCAATTCATAACGGTGTAAATATTACTTTACATTATTATTGTTTATGTTTCTTTACATGAAAAATGAAAAATATAATTTAAATAATTTTTAAATTCCTTTTAGATTTGAATGTTTCCATTAAGATTATGTTAAAATTTTGTTGTATTGAATGTTCCAAATTATTATATTTTTTAATTGAATATGTACAGTCAGTTAGGATAAAGTGACCATTTAATTTCGTAGGAACTCGAACAATCAGAAAAATAATATTTTGACCTAATTATATTTCTCCAATAACATCATTTCATATTTCTACATGGTTTATTTGATTCTTATTTTCAATTTATAAATTGAGACAATGTTGTTTGGTAAATATAATTATGTTACAAAACTTTATTTTTTATATTGTTCAAGTTTATGACATTATGCCTAAAACTACAAAATCAAACGATCACGTCATCATCTTAATTAATAATATAAACCGAATTAAGAATTAATTACTATATAAAGATTTTATATAGTCAACAAAATAATTTTTTTTAATAGAATCTCAATTGATAGACTTAAAATATAATTAAGTCATTTTTTTCTATTTTTCATGCAAAGACATTCAAATAATGACGAAGGAAAGTAACAATTAAGTTATTCCAATTGAAAGTAAAATCAAATGGTATAAATTTAATTAAAAAATATACAATTTTTTAATAAAAATTCAATTTAAAATACTTAAATTTATGGTAACTTAAAATTTAATTAAACCTAAAGATACTTATTATTCAAATCAGTATACATTTAATTAATCACATGTAGCAATAAATAACGTACTATATAATTATAATATGGTAACATTATTTACCAGTTGTCAAACAAAATTATCATTATCAAAGATACTTTCTATAACTTCATATCAATATTAATTACGTTTCAATAATTATAATGGTATTTTCTCATACCCAATGCATGTATCTATTTTGTCTTTAATAATAATGAGATTTCTCATTTAACATACACAATTCATGCTTTGGACATTTCGAATCTCAAAATTATCATTATACTACTTATATAACAATAAAAGAAAAGGAAGAATAATAAAAATAATCCCACCACTCTACTAAAAAGAAGTATACACTTGTATTCTAGTAGACAAATTACATTCCTTTACTTTGTAATAAATATATAATTTATATTACTTCTTCTTCTCTGCACATTAAATATATAACACAATAATTATTATGCAGATTTTCAACAGGGCCTCTGTTTTGACCAGTATACAATTATTCATTTACTCTTGGTCAGTTATAAAACAAAATGAATCACATCCCTGCATGTAAGGTAAGAGACTTATAAAATTCACGAGAAGGAAAATTGGCATCACAGAAACCTCCAAATATCATTTATTTATCTCCCTAAAACGGTTTTGTTAATTGATAAGGAGAAAAGAAAAAACTAGTTGGCATGGTGCACAAATATTTTAAACCAAAAGAAGGAACCATATATATAAGTAGCCAGGTAAGGTAGGAATCATGAAACCAACCACCCTCAAACCAAGTTCCACACTTTCTTCTTCAAACCCTTTCAGATGGGAAGAGATCTCTGTGGAACTGCAAAACTCAGAGGGTTCACAAACTCTTGGTCCCAGATGGAGAAAACCTTAAACGATGCCGTTTCCAAGAGCTTTGTGGGCAGCTACTTCAAGTTGGAACAGAGGAAAAGTTGCTTCACCAGGGAGCTTCGTGCTGCCATCGCAACTTTTCTCACCATGGCTTACATCATCACTGTCAACGCCACCATCATGGGGGCCTCCGGCGGCACATGCACCGTCGCAGACTGCTCCTCTCCGGCGGGCCCAGACTGCAGGGTGAAGCCCAACGTTGGGTACGAGAGTTGTCTTGCCAAGACCAAGAGTGACTTGGTTGTGGCCACTGCTGTTTCTGCTCTTGTTGGGTCTGTTGCCATGGGCCTGTTGGCTAACCTTCCTTTGGGCCTGGCTCCGGCCATGGGGCCCAATGCTTACTTCACTTTTAATATGGTTGGGTATCATGGAAGTGGCTCAATCTCGTATCAAACTGCACTGGCTGTGATTTTGGTTGAAGGCTGTGCTTTTCTTTTTGTCTCTGCTGTGGGGTTGAGGGGGAAGCTTGCCAAGCTCATTCCTCATTCAGTGAGGCTTGGCTGCGCTGCTGGGATTGGGCTTTTCATCGCCTTCACGGGCCTGCAGGCCGGCCTGGGTGTTGGGCTTATTGGGCCTGACCCTTCCAGTCTGGTTACCATCACGGCCTGCAAGAGTGTGGACCCGGAAACTGGGGCCTGCTTGGGCGGGAAACTGCAAAGCCCAAAGTTCTGGCTGGGCCTTGTGGGGTTCCTGATTACAAGCTATGGGCTGATGAAGAATATCAAGGGGAGCATGATCTATGGCATTGTTTTTGTGACTTTTGTGTCTTGGTTCAGGCACACTGAAGTTACTTATTTTCCTGACACCCCACTTGGTGATGCTAGTTATGAGTATTTCAAGCAAGTTGTTGGTTTTCACAAGATTGAATCCACTGCTGGAATGATCAGGTATCATGTTATTTATACTCATTATTACACTAGTACACTCACTTTTTCTTCAGACTACTGATAAATTATTTATCTCAGGTTTAGTGATTTTAACCAAAAGGGAGTTTGGGTGGCCTTGGCTACTTTGTTCTATGTTGATGTGCTTGCGATCACTGGCACTATGTACACAATGGCAGAGATTGGAGGGTTTTTGGATGAAAAAGGACATTTTGAAGGTGAGTACGTGGCTTACATGGTTGATGCGGGCAGCACCATTGTGGGTTCTGCATTGGGTGTGTCAAGCACAGCAACGTTTGTGGAATCATCAGCTGGTTTGAGAGAAGGGGGTCGCACTGGGCTAACTGCAGTTTTTGTTGGGTTCTTCTTCTTTTTGTCATTGTTTTTCACTCCTTTATTGTCTAGTGTTCCTCCTTGGGCTATAGGACCCTCACTTGTGATGGTTGGAGTGATGATGATGAAGGTGGTGAAGGACATAGATTGGAGCAACACAAAGGACGCAGTGCCTGCTTTTGCCACAATGCTCCTCATGCCTCTCACATATTCCATAGCAAATGGGATCATTGCTGGGATTGGACTCTACATTGCTCTCAGCCTCTATGACTATGCCACAAGCAGCGTAAATTGGGTGAGGAAGATGAGGAGAATGGTGGTGAAGGAACAAAACCAAGTTTCTGCTACTGCTGTTGAACCAACAGTGGAAATAATATGAGATGTTTATTGTTTTGGTTAGTTTTAGAGGCTCTTGTTTATAGATTTTAGATAACATAGGTTAGAGTCACAACAAGAATTGTATTCAGTGTCATCCTACGTATATTTTAGCCTAGTAGTAGCCCCATGAGTGGGAACTTGTGCTTCTCAGGGTTGTTTATTTTATATTTATTTAAGTTCAAGAGTAAAATTTAGTTCATCTTCATTTCACCTCCTATTCTTTTCAACAGCTATATTACAATTATGTAAAATATTATTTTATTCTAATATTCTTTTTATATTTATTATTACTTAAATATAATATTTTATTATTAAAAATACCAGTAAAATAAATGTGTTTGAAAAATAAGTTGTGAAAGCATATTTATCCTAAAATTTTCAAACTGCCTCAATTAGAGTATATTCAATTCGTCTATATTAAAGTAGATTTCGCCCTTATACATTATTTATTTTTTAAGATTTAAGTAATGCAAACCATAGATTTATGGAGGGTTTTTTTGCTCATTATTATTTCTCTGCGTTATATGACCATGAGAGTAATAAACAAGTAAACCACCTTCCTATAAGTGATTTTTTGGAATGGGATTTTAAATTCTTTATATAGTAATATTTAATCAATAGATTTTGTGGCTTGGACTACTTCAACTAACATTAAGATACCAAAACTTAGAGTCAATAAGGTACAATTTACCTTAGAAAACATGTGATATTTTTTGGTCAAACTTTAACCAGATTCAATATTTATTTAGAAAACTGCGTAGATATTATATTAAAAACACTATATATCTTTTGTGTCCACCCTTAATGAACGAGCATAAATTATTCTAAAACATGTTATTGAAAATTATCAGAGCTTTGTATGCTGCCGTTATATTTTCTTAAAATAAAATGACAAATAATAATAAATATTTGAAATGATTATTTTTTTTTATAATATGGTTAAAAAGTAAGCAATGTTTACAACTTTAGTCTTTCCATGTTTGCAATGAAATAAATTATATATAAAAAGGAGACTCCAAATATTTTAAAACCTCACCATCGTTAATAAGAAAATAAGTTAATAAAATATAACATTAATATATAATTAAATCATGTACATTGCTACTACTTATCATATAATTTATACATAAATTTAAAATGCTTTTCAAATTTATTTCAATGCGTAGATTTAACTAAAAACTATAAATTAAACCTGAATTTAAAAATAATTAAAATTATAATTTACAATATTTAATAAGTATTTTAAATAAATCATCGAACTATTAATAATAAATGTTTCACATAAGTAAATAAATATATTGAATAGGAGGAACACTTTGTACCATACAAAAACTTTTTTATGTGGATGTTAATTTAACATAAAATGACAATTGTTTTCCTTATTTACAAGTTTGTCGTTTGTCATATCTATTATACAAATATATTAGAGTCTTTATAAAAAGTTATCATTAGGTCTTATTTCTTTTATTAGTGAATAATTTAATACTTACATTATATTTTAACTAGTTTATACTTAATTCAATCATTTTTCAAACACAACTAAATTAATCATCTACTAAATAATTGTACAATTTTACACCATAATAACAAAATCATATCATAATTATAACATTTTAAAAATAATTTAAACCAGTTTAAATATATTCTAAATATAGGAAAATATTATTTGAATGTGGTTTTGTTTAAGGAATACATTCTGATAAAACAAAAACTATATTCAACACTTCACATAGACAACTAGTTGTTATTTGAATAACGAGATTCACCATTTAAAAAGTATTCTAGTGTTTAAACAATAAATTCTAGAACTAAAAACCTTATTTCGAACTGTAATTTCACTTAAGTAAGATACACACAAGCAGAAATTTACAAAACCTAAAACGTCTCAAAACTTAAAAAAAAAAGCAATTTATCCACTAATAACTCAAACTTGAATCATATATTATTAATAAGTCTCACTCATACAACACAAAATGGTGTCTATAAAAAATGTTTTGGTAACCAAAACCCAACCGCATAATATATAGTTCGTGAAACCATATAAATGAACAATTAAACCATACTTGCCTATCTAAAACAATTATATCATTAATTAAAAGAAAGTTTATACCTGATACATATCAGTTTTAAAGCTTCCAAGTTAAACAATGTTGTACTTACCGAAAAATATTTCCAAAATCAGAACCCTTAATTTAAACTATCATTAAATTAAAACTCTAACACATATCCCAATTTAACATTTACTACTATAACATAAAATTTTCATATTTTACCTTTTCAAACACAAGGTCTAATCTCACTTACAAACCACAACTAATCCATAGTTTATCAAATCATACAATTTAATACAAGCATATCAATTAAATTCTCATATTTTTTCATGTAAAAATCTTAATACACAAGATTAAGTTCTCAATTATTATTTAGAATCAAACTAACTTTAACTTATTAATTACTCAAAACCAAAACTTTAGCCTCAACCAGTAAAGATCAAGTTCAAATCACAAAATCCCTTCATTTTCCCAAGAATTCCCCTACATGTTTCTGTTTCCTATTAAAAGATTCAAACAATTCTTACTGATAGATAATCATTATAAAAGTTAAATTAATATATATATATAAAGTTTCAAACACATGTTAATCATTATAAATAAATAAATTTAAAAAAGGTAAGTAATAAAAAAATTAAAAAAATAATAAAATAGAAAAATAATAATGTATAATTCTCCTTGCGATAAATTTTTTTATATTACATGATTAAAATTAATTTATTTAACATAACTAAAATAGAATGTCAAAAAAACTAAAAAACTGTATTTATTTAGATAAAAATCACAATATTTCAGAAAATTTTAAATAAATTTTGGAATAGCACATTTATAATTTTAATTATAAAGTAAAAAAAATCATATGAACACAATATCCACGTTAGCAAAAGCGAAAACTTAAATTTAAATAATCATATAGTTACATTTAGTCTTCTTAGATTATTCTTGAATTTGTACAATTTAATATAGATATTACATTATCATCATTGTTCAGGAAAAAAAATTGAATAAGCTTAATATGTTTAAAAATATTTAAAAAAAATATCATTACTCGACTTCTTCAATTTTAATCATATTACTACACTATTAATAATTTTAAAATAATAAATTATTTATGTGAGTGTGTGTGTGTGTGTCAATATATATATATATATATATATATATATATATATATATATATTAATAATACTAATACTAAATATAAATATTAAAAACATAATTTAAATAAACTCAACCACGAATTTAAGAAAAGCTAGTTTTATTTATAATTTATTTATTTAAATAGTGTATGAATATATTTCAATAATTTATGTTCATATATTCAAACAATGCTGATACTAAATGTAAATATTAAAAACATAATTTACACAAACTCTTGCAAACCAGAGATTTAAGAAAAATGTTTTATTTATAAGATTTATTTAAAAAGTTTATGATACTGACTAATTTTAGAAAATAAATAAATAAAACAGAATTAAAAGATTTGTGCTTTATATGACCCCAAAAAAAATTATTATAAGTGCTATCTGATGACAAATAAATCTTACAAATCGCCTACAAATTACAAGTGAATAATATCCTATCATAGGCATGTCTTCTTTCCTAAAGATTTGTATTATTCAAACACACTTACTTTTCTAATTCTTTTTTCATCACTATTCACAAGCCTATTTCTTCTTCCAAACTAAAGATATACTCCATGTATGTTATTTCTATTTTACAAAAGTTCTTTCTAATCTCATAACAACCATGAGAATAGAGGTATTCAACACTAATTTTTGAAGCTTTTTTTAATTGTGCAATTTGGAAATTGAACAATCCAAAATAGTAATTTGAATTCTAGTTTGTTGGGGATTATACATTTTGGAAGACCAAATGTAGTCTTCTAAGCGATAAGTTCCATAATGCACAAATGTGAAAGGAAAAATAAATTGGTGTTAAGTTCATCTAAAGTGATTTCAAACACAATTAAGTCTCTAATTGTAAGCACAAGGAAGAGATCAGTGTCAAGAAAACTGAGAATGGCTGAAGTAAACAAATACCTTTAATTGGCGTCCATGATTCGAGAGGAGCTGCCACTAGTTGGATCAGAAACCAGAATGTTACTGATTGATTCCATTACATTAAAAACAAAATTTGCAAAATAGATGGCAAGATTTTCATCTAAAAGAAGCCATTGTGGCACAAGAGTCTAGGATGTACTAAGAAGGAACTGACACAAACACTGCATATGCTTCTCTGTAGTACAACTAACATCACTTGTTGTGTACTATATGAACTGATAAGATATGTTTAGACCGGCATTCAGGATCAACCTCGGCCTCAAAAATACACTCATCTTTTGGTTGAATGTTATTAGCTCTGCAAAAATCTAACCATCCATGTGCCAGTACTTGTAAATGCAGTTTTTCATGGTAAAACACCGGCCACAATCTCCTCAATGGATCCCGAAGAAATACTACCATCTTCCTTTTCTGATCTACTTTTACTTTGCGAATCAAAGGCAGGCATTTGGGCAATTTCTGCAGCAAATAATAAGTACAAGTGCTCAAACAAAGACACTAGAATGAGCAAGCACACATAAAAAACAGTGTGCCATAAAATGTTATAAGCTAAATGAAAATAGTCAATTTGGCATTCAAAATACAAAATGGAATGGCTCTAGGCAAGTGTGTAGTGTAGTTATAATGTCATTAAGGAACTGTAACCATACTGATAGAACTTAAGAGTTAGCATCATAGGCTTTTAGTGTTGATCTCCAATCAAAATTGGAATTTCATCTCATTAGTCCAGATAATAAAACTTGGCATCAAAAGGTAGCACAGGCTATCAAGATGAAACTCTAATTTTGATTAAAGAAACTATAGTTAAATTTTGTTGTAACGCAAAATCAATTTACAACATAAAACTATATAACAATAAATGGAGACAAGGTCGATCAGGGACAGTTAATACTGTACAAGGTAAACATTATCATGAGGAACCACACAGGAGAGGTGTGTAGTTATAATGTGATGCGCATTATCTTCATTAAATATGTCAGATTCCGAGGGCAACCCTACAATCACTCATAAAAATTGTCCATGAGTCAGAATCTGGTACTGCAAGTAAGTTCAGAGCAGTACATTCACATAAAGTGATTTAGGGGAATCAACACCTGTTGCTTCCACTTCATTGAGAGTTACAAGCTCTTTCTTCAACTCTTTAGACACTTCTTCAGCTGTAATCATAACAGAATCGATTAATTCAGGTAACTCAAGGGGTTCCTAGGAGGAAATACATATAAACTGAGAACCTGTCCATGACAAGTACATGTGCGCATGTATGACAAGATTTGAAGTGATGACAAATTTCAACAGCTGTAACAGAAAAGAAAACACCTGTTAAATTCAATTCATCCATGGAACTTTCCAAGTTGGGAATCATGTCCTCAGCCAATTTCTTCATTTCACCTGTAATCACAATAACTGATTAATAATCTTGGTAAATTAAAGGGTTTGTTTGAGAAAACATTTATAAACTAAGATGCACCATTTTGAATATGGCATTTATGAGATTTGAGATCCCATTGAACTTCTGATTGGTATCGTGAAAATCACTAATATGTAAAGTATGTTCCTTTATAGATATTGCAGAATGATCAGCTCTCTGAAAATAAGGCAATGCTAAAGTACAAGAATCTAGGAAATCATGGCATGCATTACAAGAGAAAACCCAGCAGCCTGAAGCACTACAAGTGTGTAAGACAAATAAGTTTTAATAGGACAGTATGTATCTGATCCTATAACAAATTTAAGTCTCTAGAAATGAAAATGAAGCTACTCTACTAACTGTATTACCTAAGCCCTTGGAAAATTGGCATTCTTGAGCTTCACTGTTGGACAAGATGGCTTTGTTCTCGCCAATTTTCAAATTAGAAGTCTTGCCATATGTACTTGTCTCTGCCTCACCTAGAGAAGCACTTCTTATTTCGAGTTCAGATATATCCAAGGCAACTTCCTTACTCAATATCCCTTCAAACATAGTATCTTTACTGCATGTCATTGCATCCTTTTCAAATATATTGGATTCATTATCAAGATTAGAAACTCTTAAATCTTTGTTTTCAATTTTCATGGTCCCATCATCACCATGACTCTGGTCAAATTCTAGGCTTGTTGAACATGGGACTTCACAGTGATCTGATATGGGCACAAGTTGGCCACTCTCTTCAGCGTTTTGTGGTACTTCTAAGTCAGCCTCGCTGCACTGCCTTTTGGGTTCTTGTCTGACCAAGACACCATCTCTAACCGGTGAAACAATTTCGCCCCTACTTCTTTTCTTCTGATTTCTCTTTTTAGAAAAAGCAAGCTTTTCACAGGCAGAAGTATCATAGATCTTGACATCAAAGTTCAAATCCTTAATGTAATTGAATACCAAAAGATATCCAACTTTAAGCCCAAGCCCCAGTGAGAAAACATTCCATCCCTCCCCAAAGACAAAAGAACCATTAACTTCTGATACTTTAACCTTCCACTGCTGCCCAGTTGAATCATTGAGATTGATTTTCTTGCTAACCATGTTGGCCACAATACTACTAAAAGCAGGAGGAATACACTGCAGTTTAATAAGATGTTGAGCAATAATATACAAGATCAGAGTCATTACAGAGATAAATACATCAAAAAAGGATAGTAGAAAATAGTTGGACGGACCAAAGCAAAATGCAGGCTGTGTTGTGATATCTGCTTCAGGTAACAATATAATATGAATGAATGCATGTAGTACTAAGCGACATAAAAGAAAAAAATCACTTGTATATTGTTACAGAAGCAGAAAAGATAAGCGCAATAGAAATCAAGATCAATTTTTTTGTCTAAACTTATATCCTAGGCTAATGATAAGAAAATGTTTTTCCTTTGAAGGACAGAGCCTCGTAAATAAGGGAAGACTGATCAGATTAAACAAGAAAAAAACCAGCTTTGAATTAAATCGGTGGAGAATGCAAACATAAGAATAATGATGAACAAGAGATGGTGTGCATGTTTGAAAAAGGAAAGTAAAATGTAGAAGAATGCCAACCAAAGTAGTTAAATAATCTTGTGTAGAGATGAACTTGAAGAAAGAGGTTGGTGAGGTTGGTTTGGTTTGGCGGAAGAATAGACAGTTGTGCATGCAGGCAGCACAAACAGAAACTCCTTGTTCCTCGCCACCCATTTTTCTTCTCTTCTAAATCAACTCAATGGTTCAAATTTCTCTCCTTCACAACGCACAAAAACAAAAACCCCAAGTTAACACTCCCTTTCATTCGCAGGGGAGGAACTTGGATTCTCTGCTTCGGGAGTATTAGAAGCCATTGAAGAGAGAGAGCGCATGCAAGCAAGCAATCCCACGGATATTTTTCTGGCAACAATTTAGTATAGTTACTCTTTTTTGTTTGTAAGTTACCTTTCTGGGCTGAAAGTTTTGGTCAAGGGCTTGCTTTTGGCACCCATGATTTTCTCCTCCATCCCATAAATTTGAAAATTTTCACTTTGCCTTTCTTCTATTAAATGGTAATGAAGGTTCATGTAAGCACATGTATTGGTGCCTTGTGTTCTTATCTTAAGACTTCATAGAAGGTGTAAAGTGTACATTTTGACACGACATTCTCAACAAGTGAAAATCATTATATTGTGAAGTTTGCAGGTCGGTAAATATTTGACTTTTACTCTTTTGTTTTTGGTTTCAAGCAATTCTAGAATTAAGTTCTTAGATAGTGTATTTTTTAATTTAAAGTCAAAAGCGAATTTGTTCAAATAGGATAATCCGTAATGATAATTTCACGTTTCAAAATATGTATTCCTTAAGTGTAAAGAGGTTGCATGTGGTAGTGTTGATTGATTTTTACATAAATCAAATTCAAATTTTACAGTAAAATATCTTATAAATTTCATGCCTCACATGAAATGCATAATGTTATAAGATTTTAGGCAAAAAAAAAATAAAATGAATTGGTTATGTGAAAACTTTTACAAATGAGGTAAGTAAAATATGTTATTATTTATGTAAAAAATATGACAAAAGATATATGTTTATGATATAACATTATTAGAAAAATTACTGATATCGGTTACTAAATGACTAAAATCGGTTACTCATTAAAATAGTAACCGATTTAGTGAACAAATGTGTCATTTGTCATTTGTTGGTCGATGATGTATAATGATCGAATCTGTGACCGATTTAGTGATCAAAACTATGATTGATAATCATAAGACCAAAGCAGTTTTTCTGTCATTTCATGATTATTATTATACTTATTATTACAATTACAATTACTATTATTAATAATATTATAATTATAATAATTATTATTATTATCATTATTATTATTATTTATTATTATCTGTGATCGAATATGTGACTGAATTTATGATAGAATCAGTGATGAAATTTGTAATCGAATTTTTTGGTCACTAATTCAGCCATCGATAGTGACCAAATTTTTTGACCACTGATTCAGTCACCAATAGTGATCGAATTTTTCAGTTACTAATTTCAATCACTATTCATCAGTTTTCTAGTAGTCTAAAGTATTTGTGTAAGTAGTTTGGTTATGATGATGACTTTCTTGAATGACTTCGCTAGGTAGTAATAAAACTTGGATTTGTAATTGTGATATTGAAGTTTATTCAACAAATAGACACCAGGGAGAAAACATGTGTGTTGTTATGATGTCAAAAAGGTTGTAAATATGGGAGATACAAAAATGTATTACAACTTATTATAACTATAACAAGAAAAAGTGGTTGTCCATTTATGAAGGAGGATGGATTGTGAAGGTGATATGTGAAAATCATAATTATGAGTTGGTTGGTACATTAGTAAATCATTCACATGTTGACATATTAAAACCTAATAAGTCTTCCATGGTGGTTGACATAACTAAAGTTTAGCGGAAGTCGAAAAACATTTTACGTACTTTGAAGGAGAACAATTAAAATAATGTGACAATTATAAAACAAGTTTAAAATGTCAGGTATGCACATAAGAGATCACAAAGACGATTGAAAATTGAAATGCAACAACTAATGATGTTGCTGGAGCATGACATATATACTCAGTAAAGTAAGTTTGACGAGTTCTCACTTATTTGATATACTTATTATTATTTGGAGGCTAAGTTGTGGTCATCATTCTATATTAGTTAAATGTAAGTATTTTCATAGCTATTAGGAGTTACATGTATATTGTTAGCCTTGCAAATGATTAACATGTTTATTAGTTGGATTGTGCTAGTTGTTTCATTTTAATGTCATACATTTGTACTCAATTATTAATTTAGTATACTAATTATGACAAATTGTATTAAGTAATGTAATGATCCTCGTATTACTTAAAATAAGTGCATAACAAGCTAGGTGAAATGAATACATAATACTTAAAATTGATACACAATGAGATACATTAAACATAACTAAAAAATATAATGAACTACCTACTTGGCCCATGTCACCTCCCACGTATAATATGTAGTCATCTAATATATATTGCACCCTCTTTCATCACTTTACGAGCTAGCTAAAGTTTAATATGGGTTCCTTCCCTGGCAAGAGTTATATTAGATATGTGTTGAATCATTAGAAGATCTAAGTAATGTGTTAGACAGTTTAAAAAATCCCTTCATATGATTTAATCGTTTAGCATGATTTTGATGATAATAATAACTCCAAGTGCATATTTGTATTTGATGATCTTTGTGTCTGTTACAATAATATTCACAAGTCTATTAACATCAAGAAAAAAAGTGCAATGAATAAGTTTATTAAGATACATATATCAAACGAACTCGCCATAATGATCTCAATGTTAAAAGACTATGTTGAGAATTAGTAGATGATATCACAAGATGTTGAGCACACTAGACGAATATTTTATATGTTTGTGGAATCAACATGATAAATGATCAATCAGTACAATATATTGATAGACAAACCTAAAGCGTTGGTCACACCAAATGATATCATTAGATAATCTTATAACATCTAGGAACTATATCATAAAATACAATATGATTAAAAAAAAATGATTATACTGAAGATAACAAACAATCTAGTGTTTGTCTTCATAATAAACGATCATGTCTTCATACTCATGATAGAGGAAATCAATTCTTGAACACATCAGACAAATTGATCAACGCTCTTATATTCACATTAGGAGTTTTCTAAACTTAATATTTACATTTTATAATTGCTCTATAATTTTTTCAAATAACTTTGAAATTTGTTTTGAAAGTATTAATCAAAATATGTTGATTAAATTGTTATTGGAAGTTCTCCTTCTCTAAAAGCAAAGAACTTAACATTGAATGAATTTCAAAATATATTTTGAATTTACTAGATTTTATTTAAGTCTGATTTACTTCAATAGTTAAAACTATACATATCTAGAAAGTTTTTGAAAAAGACATTAATGTTGGAATTTCTGGATTTAAAAGTTCTTATAATCCTAAGATATATATAAGTGTTTAAATATTATTGATTTTGAATGATTTAAGTAGTTTAATGTTGATCAATCATATTCAAATTACTTATAGAAAACATTACAACACATGAAGACGCACAAGATTCACCAGAACAAATATTTTCTAATTGAACATCTATAGAGTTGATGAAGTTGCGTATAACGAGGGTGGAAATAAGATGAAAGAGGAATAAAGTCTCAATAATCAGAAATATGCAAGTCGTTCAAAGTGAACCACAAGAAAAAACATAAACAAGTCAAGAAAGAAAGAATATATCAAAAGTTTCCTTATCAAGCAACTACCACACAAAGATGAAGCTACACTAGAAGAATTGAATAAAAGATTCTCAAAGAGAATCAAAGTTTTAGAAATCAAGAATATGATATAGAATGAATTTAATTACATTGAGAGTAAAAGCTACAAGATCAAGATGTGGAAAATTGATCAAATAAGAAGTTTCCTTTAGAGCGTCAAATACTTTGAGTGAGTTTCATTGTTTATATCTTGTTATTAAGAGCAAATTAGAAGAATGTTCTGTGCTTAACCATTGTAAATCTTTCACGTTGTGAAACATATCTGTGAACTTTGATTGTTCTCTTTATTATGAGAGGTTTTCTCATTGTTGAAAGGTCTTAATCTCCAGGGAAGATTACAATTGGGTTGCTAGGAGAGGTGTGAATACCCGTTACTTGAAGAGGTGTTGAATACTCAATAGTACGAGAAATGTCAAACACTACTCAATAGTACAACTAAGGAGTCCTAATTAACCTTTTGTACATAAAAAGATAAATATTGTTTTTGGTTGTATAAGAAAGGGTTTTTTAGTGATTCCAGTGGTTATAATTTTTGAGAAGTATAACGTCTCATGTCCATCAGAAATTAGTTAATTTAAAATCTTACCTTAGAGTATTCTAAAGGGATCATTTGCTCAAAGGATTTTCAATGTTACCTTGTGTGAAACTCTTAATGTTATGGAATCATTAAATTATATGATTTACTAATTTTAGAAATAACTATATAATTGAGTAAAATATTTTTTTCAAGTTAAATATTTTTTCTACTACTGAATAATTGATTTATAATTTTTTTTATTTAAAACTACTATATATTTTACACAATACAAGGCAAAATTCAATGGACATTGGTTAGATAAATATAAGTTATTCTTTTAAGAAATGTGGTATAGGGTTAGTCTAGTTCTAGATGATAAACACTAGTTATCTAATAGGTGTGGACTCTACACTTCGTTATAAATTCTTTAATCTGATGAATAGGAAATTGTGAAGGTAGTGTTAGTGGATATGGATACTTATATTAGACAATTCAAATGGCATTTATATTATGATTTGAGTTACAATAGTGACACTAGAGACTGATATTATATCTTATGATGCGATACAACGAATTGATGGGCTAAAGAACTCAATTGAAATGATTAACTAGACTCTCGGTCATTCAATCTGATAGACTACTTTATACATAGTAGAGTACCATCTATTTTAAAAAAACACAAATAGAGTATAAAATAACAATTCATTTTGTGTACATAAGTCAGTATGATTCTTGGATTTATTTTACGTCCCTTTAAGTTCATATGTATTTACATATACATGAAAGAGTATATATTACATCCTTACTTCATATTATACATTTCTGTTTCTTGCATTTAATTATACAATAACCTTCCAATAATTATTGTGTATCACATTACAAGGGGGAAAATGTTGATATGAGAGTTATTGTAGGTTATCGGAGGCTAGAAGAAAATTAGAACTATTGGTCCATCTAATATTAAAGGAATATAAGAACTTTGAGTGAAGGTCGGAGTAGAATGTACAATTCCTCTTAAGACAACTGAATTCTCCACCACATTGGTACTCCGTCCATTTCTTGACAAGTAAGTCTAGATAATGATATATACATATATATATATATATATATATATATATATATATATATATATATATATATATATATATCTATGTGTTAAGAAAGTATTTCATCAAAACAATAAAGATTAAGTGAACAAATTCAATAAACAAGGAAACCCATAAGGCATGCATCTTGTTTTGTGCTCCTCTTCTTCCCTATATTAAGTGAAATAGATGACCACAAAAAAATGGTTTCAAGTAAGTCCATTGTCTCAGTAATGTGCACAAAGTTATAGTTTTTGTTCACTAAACTCTCTTTCAATTTTAAAATTTATTGAAAAATAGATATAATCTAGTGATTATAGGTGTGATTGATTTTATTTCTTGTAGTATCTTAGACGAAAATTAAAATTTATGTATAGGGATAAAAGATTATACTTTTTATCCATATTTATTCTATTTAGTTTTGATATATTTTTCCATGACCTTGTGTTATTTTTACATAATTGTAACAACAACAAAGACATGGAATAACATTATAGTAATGTTAGTTTTGGGCTAGTGGTCTTTTGATTTAAATTTATTTACAATGTCAATATCAAATGCTTAGCTAGCCAAATCTCACTTTTGTACAAATTTTTTTTTATCTATTTATTTATCTCCCTGCCCAATTTTGATTTGTGAAAATCCTTATTCTAAATTTTTTATAACTACGTTTATATTGATGTATGTTTTCCTCTACAAAATACAAAACATTAGTAAAAGGAATGTAATAAATAGGACTAAGCAAACAATATATGCATCGTGTGGGAACAATCAACTTTGACGAAGTTCAAGCTAAATTTATATGGTATTATTAGCTTATGTCTCATCTTTTAATACTTCTTATGAATATATATTTTACTATTAATTTTCAATTTTTTATTAATAAATTGCTAACAAATCTGATGAATAAGAAGTTACTAGAGTTGAAATGTTTATTAAAACTCAGAGAAAATCAATTGAGGAAGGAACACTAGATGCAATTGTAAGTTTATTTATATTTATGAAATATGTTTGAAAGCTCCATACATTTTACTTGTTCATAACATTGATATTTTTTTGATAGTCTAAGCTCCAAAATTCCATTGAAAACCCAAGTGCTATATGGGGAAAAACTTTTGAGTCATTGTTTGGAAAATAAAAGTCTAACCGAATTCGTTGTTATGGAAAGACTATGATACTCACGACCTTGAAGAAAATTCAACAAATTGATGCTTTAAAAAAGATCATGCCATTGACATAGATGGTATGGCTAAGAAGATTGAAGATCTGGAGGTAGTGATGAAATTTGTTAAGCAACAAAATCCTGATTTAGATGAGAATGATATAAAAGAAATGATGGCTTGAGCATTAGGCAATGGAAGTAGTGTAGTTGCTCCATGCTCCTCTATTGCAACTTATGATCTAGATGATGATTATGATGAGGTATATATTTGAAGCATCTAAGTTTGTGAAATATTTTATACACACTTTCATAAATTAGAAGAAGATCATGTATTAACTTTGTTGATATTTTTTGTTCTTACTGTTTTGCAGGATGAAGTTCAAGTTCCTTTGGAGAAGAGAACATAAAATGAAAAAAATCAAATACTTTTGTTATATAAAAGTTGTAATTTCTTGTAATTTTGAAAGTGTGCTAGGTGATATTGAACTATAGTTTTTAAAATTTTCAGTTGTACAATTATGTTTTGAAATATACATTATGCACATTTAATTGTATTTCCAAACGTTATGAGTTTTATTAATGTTATCTTCACACTTTACTGAAAATGATATAATTGTCTTGTATAGATTTATTTAAGAATTTTTATATTACAATAGTAATGTTCTAAATCAATTAGTAACTTAATGTATTCATAATTTATTTAGAAATATTATAAATGTGGTATGAAGGAATAAGTCACATTTGTAAAGGTGTTGCTCAAAATTATCTAAATTTGATTGCAACAGTTCAATAACTATGACCTAAATGTAAATGCGACACTTAAAAAGTCATGGTCTAAACCAAAACGAAACATAAAGGTCAAAGATCTAGAGTCCTGAACCGAAGTCTACTAGCATATTGGGTTTGATTGGGTCTCCACCCATCCTTTTAGGTCTAAGACCATCTTTGAAGAGGTCAGCTCTATGGTATGACAAATCACATAGCAGATGAAAGAAAAAACAATTCAAGGACCAACAACTAGAGTCATGATTAGGAGAATCATGAAGATTGAGATTCAATTAGCCTCAACAGGGTCAAACTTTTATCATCACAGGCCAGACTTTAGTTTGTATAATTTTGTATAAAGGAATTTGTGGACCTTGTTTTGGCCAATAATAAATGAGTCTTGAAATAAGACCAAGTTGAGTAGGATTTTTGTGCTTGAATTTGGACTAAGAATATATAATAGTGAAATTAGGGATTTTAACTTAGCTAGGGTTTCAATTGGGCTTCTAAAGAGAAACCTTAGGTCGATCATGGGTGGGCATAAGAGATACAGGACTTACTTGGTACCCAAGTTTAAAGAGAATTAAAACTTGAATTTCCCTCTGTTCTTTTCCTCTCCTTGATCACATTTGAAGGCTATAAATAAGTTTGCTCTTGTAATTTCACCTATGAATAAATATAGAAATCCTGTTCAATTTTGGTCATTACTTGTTCATGAGTTTTCTCTATGTTAGTTTCCTTCTTAGACAATAACCTATAATCCTTCTTAGTTAAGTCGGTCTCACATCTCATTTAAACACTCTCCTAAATCTATTTCAAATCATAAAATTCTCTCCTTAGCTTGTGTTATCTCTCAAACGTCATCCAAAAAAAATATTTAAATTGAATATTCTGAATATATAATATTTTAACTTTTATCGAGAACTACAAATTTATAAATTCTAATGTAAACGTGAATTATTATTACAAGAAAACAAAGTTTTTTCCTTAAAAAAATTGTTATAAAAGTAAGTTTGGTTTGTAAAAGGGTGATTCCATATATAAACAAAAGTTCATTTAAAAAAAATAACTAAAAACAAGAGATAAAATTAACTAAACACACACACACACATATATATATATATATATATATATATATATAAAGAAATAATACTTAGATGCTCTTATATTTTATATAAGCCTTTAAACCTGGTATAAAAGTAAAATATTATATATAAAAGATAAAAAATAATATATATAATAATTACAATGTTAATATAAATGGAGGATTAAAATTCTCAAAGATATATCAATTAAATTTTGCTTAATTACTTATCTATACAAATTCTCTAAATACTTAAGAATAGATAGTTAAACATTATTGTAATTTATTATAATGGTAAGTATTTACTCTTATTAAATATATTATTTCTTTTTATATTTCCATCCAACTAAACAAATGGATAAAAATTATCTTCATCCTTTTTTTTTTTTCATCAATTGAAACAACATATGTCTAATTTTTTATTTCTTTCTCTTTTGTTTTATTTGTTTTCCAAATGACTCTAAAGAAACAATTTCAAAGTTTGATCAGACTACCTTCAACCATAGAGATTACAAGCACACGCATACTAACTACAAAATACGAAAAAAGTTAATTTATTTTACTTTTAAAATAACTAATTTTCAGTCAATTCTTTGACTAAACCTATAAGGCAAATAGTATTTCTATTAAATTAACCATTATCAAATATGCCATTAAATTAATTGTAACAGAAAAATTATTGAAATTTAAAGGCAGGACTAAGATATTCATTAAGAAATCCGTTATGGTGAGAAAAGGAAAAGAATCAAACGGTTTTGGACAAAAGAGACCCCAGAAGGAAAAAAAATCCGCGTTTTGAGTATATGCTTGTCCAATAGATCCTGAAAATTTCAAAACAAGAAAAACGACAAGCAAAGGGCTGAGAGGCAAAAAGTAAAAGAAAAAGGAACGGAAAAGCCAACTGCGCAATTGCTACGTTGCCAGTTACCCTCGATCCGCGTCTATTCTCAAGCAAACCTTACTAGCTAAGTACTCTCACAACAAAACCTTGAGCAATATAATTTCTAAACCCTCGTTTGTTATCGGAAACGCGCTTGCACACAACACACAGTGATATTCGAGTTCGTAGAGAGTAGGCTACGCGAGCGAGCGAAACCGCCGCCGCCATGGTTAGGGCTCGCGAGAACTGGGAGAAGCTGGTTCGAGCGACACTGAAGAGGGAGCAGCACAGAAATGCAGGCCAAGGACACGCCAGAGTCCCTAGCGGAATCGCCGGCGCGGTTCCGCCGTCCCTAGCGCAAACCACCAACATTGATTTGATCTTGCAGGCCGCCGATGAGATTCAATCGGAGGATCCTAACGTTGCTAGGATCTGTAAGTGTTTTAACTTGCTCAATCAGAATATGTTTGCGTGTTTCTATTTTCGATGCTACGTGCGTTGACGTTGTCTGTGAATATGAGATCTGCTTGTGCATTATAGTGTGTCATGAAGTTAGTTTGATGTGTAAGGGGAGTGAGTCTATTTTAGAAGTTAAGCTTGTTTAATTAGTTAATTTATTTTTAATTTGCGGACTGGTATTATTAAGGAATGTGTGAAACTTGTTTCTAGCGGGAATTTGAATTTAGTGGTGGCTGAAATGAAATATTTGGTGAAAATAGGGGAATTTTGAGACGAGGGTGGGTAATTAGAGGTGGTGATAGTCATGTTTAGTGCGGAGGTGAACATGGTATGATACCGTGTGTGAGATGACTTAAGTGGATATGAAAATGGAAGGGGGAATTTTATGAGCTAAAAGGATGGAAGGAGGAGATAATACCGAGTGCCTGATACGCACGCATGTAGTCATTGTAGTGGGAATTTGCTGTACTAGAAATGGGAAAGTTGTAGTTGACAAAGTGAGGTGACTGGATCTTAGTTTCGCTACATTTGAGCTTTTTTGGTTGGTTAGTGGATATTCAACATCCATTAGGAGCTAGATTGACATCATTAATTAGACTAGGCTTATTAGAAAAATACAACGGGTAGGGGTTTGTTTGTCTAATTTACGAACACATTGCAAGATTTTACATCTTCTTTTATGTATGTTCTTTGGAGTTGCCTTCATTTTTTCTCTTTATATTATTTTAGATGGTGTACCTGTTTATTATGGGCTCATCTTAGCTTGTGTTTCTTTTCTTGTCTTTCACTATTGTCTGTTTTTCGAGATGAAGACCTTGAGTTTTATGTATTTGAAATCAGAGTATGCTGAATTCTGTGTCTTAGTCGAACCACACTATATATTTTTGCCAGTTACTTGTTACGTAGTTGGTACACTCATGATTACAAGAGTAGTTTCCTGATGTTAATCACCCTGTAAGAAGACACCTTTTTATGTCAAGGTGATGAAGAAGCCATCATTAAATATTAGCCACGGGGAGAAAAAGACAAATTGACACAGTAGTAGCAGCCTGAGAGAAAGTATGATTGGTTTCAAGGCCTAAGATTTGCATTCTTTCAGCCCAGGGTGGAAATATAATTTCACTTGCTTGCACTAAATATAAATATGGTTAACTGCTCCACAAGATAATGTGGTGTTTGTGGCTTAGTTATTCTATTTCATTCTCTTAGCTCAAGTAATTGTTGTCTTTCAAGTTTCAACTTAAATTGCTGATATTTCTCATGTATTGGGTAAAAATTTACGTGTACCAAATTACTTTTTGAGCTTATCTCCATGTTCATATTGGGAAAAAGCCACAAACAATAGCGATAGAGCCTAAAAGGTTGGGTTTGTTGGGTTGAATTATGCCTAAATTCACATTCTAAGATGGTATCACAGTCCATCTTAGATCCATTAAAAAGGTCACCTACTATATTATTCACATACCAAACTCAATAGTGCTGAACGTGAAAGGGTGTATTGGGAAAACTCAAGTTTCACATTGGTTAGAGATAGAGCTTGAAAAGAGATATCAGGGGAGACAATCCTCAACTTACAAGTTGGTTTTGCAAGGTTGAGTTATGCCTAAATTCACATTTTAGTAGTTCATGTGTCTGTCATATTAAATACCAACAAAGATATCACAATTTGTTGCATGATAAATATCAGATCTAATATCCATCCGATCAGCTTGAATCAGCTGATGGTGTTCCTTTTGTGATATGCATCATTATGACCTCTTACTTTTGATCTTCAGTGTGCGAGCAGGCATATAGTATGGCTCAAAATCTGGATCCCAACAGTGATGGTAGGGGAGTTTTACAATTCAAGACTGGTTTAATGTCTGTAATCAAGGTATAGGTCATTTTTGGTGTATTTTGAGTGATACATTACCTTTTTCCTTCAATTGATTTTTTCTCTTTATTTGTGTGACTTTAAAGAGATTATCAGCTGACTTGTTTATGATTTTCGTTTTGCTGTCTTCTATAGCAAAAACTTGCTAAGAAGGATGGGCATCGGATTGATCGCAATCGGGACATGGAAAATCTTTGGAATTTTTATCTGCACTACAAGCAACGTCATAGGGTGGATGACATCCAACGAGAAGAACAGAGATTGCAAGAATCTGGAACTTTCAGCTCCTCACTGGGAGAGTATGTCCAACCCATAACATTTTTAAATTAAACCTACAAATATGTAGTTTATTTCTTCAGTAAAATAGAAGGAGGTTATTTCCTGTTTTTGCTGTAGTGATAAGCTTGATACTTGTTTGCAATTATGGCCTTAAATTATTTTTCTCAATGGATAAAATTACCAACTTGTTCTTGTTCTGTAGAGTTGCTTGTATCTGTCAATCAGAATTCAAGGCTTGGTTTATTCATTTTGGTTCAAAATTATTTCAAAGGGAAACTGAATATGAAAACCTATGCTTTCTGTGCTCTTTAATGACTTTTATTGAAACGCTTTTTCTTCCTTGTTGGTTGCTGGCATTGCTTATTTTTCTTTTCTCAGATACGTAATTAAAAAGCAATAGAACGTTTCTGTGGCTAAGAAGTCATTGTGTTGAAGGTGGTGAAAAATAATATAACATGTTAATATGCAAGATTAGAAACTAATAGTGATATTGAACTGCTAAAACAGTAGTTTGTTAGTTTTCTTTCCTTAAGTCTTATATGTGAGTAATTGTACTTATACATAATTTATGGGGTAGTGAAATTGTTATTGGATGGCTGCTCTCCTCTCCTAACTAAACAAATTCTTAAAATATGCAGAAAGGCTTTCTCATTTACTTTTTAGATTTTGTTGATTAAAAGCCTAAATATATTTATCTAGCTTATGTTTTTGCCCGGTATAATATTTGTGCGAACTGTTTTAATGCTGTAGGTTGAAGCTTAGATCATCAGAAATGAGAAAGATAATTGCTACACTACGGGCTTTAGTAGAGGTCCTGGAGGCACTTAGCAAGGATGCTGATCCCAGTGGAGTTGGAGGACTCATAGTGGAGGAGGTACTTCTTTTGTGTTAGGACGTCTATCATAAAGCAAATTAACTTAGCTGATTATGCATTGAATGCTTCAATTATTTTAAACTATTCATTTTATTTTGATGATTAATTTGGTTGTTTTCAAATTTATAAGCCACTAGTTCTCATTCTTTTTGTATTGCTAGTTGGCGTCTAATAAAGGAATATGGAAATCTTTTGACTGCCTGTTGTCATTTTGTTTCTTTTAAAGTTCTATTTGAACATGTCAAAACTTCTTAAAGAACTTATCATACTAACGGATTACGATTTGTAATTAACTCATCATGTTTGTGTCTCATATTTTCTTAGTTGAGAAAATTAAAGAAGTCAAGTGTGACATTATCTGGAGAGCTGACACCATACAATATTATTCCTCTGGAAGCACCGTCATTAACCAATCCTATCAGAATTTTCCCTGAAGTAAGTTGAATGATTTAGAAGACTTCTGGCCCTCTCTCTCTTTCATTCCAAGTGGCTTGTACCTGATCTGTTCACTGTGTTGACAATAACTAGGAGTTCCTGACATTGACACATCCATTTATGATTGCTGCATGATTTCTGTAATACCCTTGAATTCATGTACTCTTTGTGGTAGTTTCTAAAGCTGAGGTTTGGTTCTCAATATCAGGTTAAAGCAGCAATATCTGCAATTAGATATACTGATCAGTTCCCTAGACTTCCTGCTGGATTTAAAGTATCTGGACAAAGGGATGCAGACATGTTTGATCTTCTAGAATTTGTGTTCGGTTTCCAGGTTTGTAATGATTGGTGGAAAGTTTAATTTTGTATGTCATTGCTGTGTATCATGGTTAATTGCATGGTAACTAACAGATCTTTTTCAAGGTTCCTACTGGATTGATCATCTTGTTTTTAAATCTTTATTGCTGACACAAAATACTGATTCTGATTATAGTTTGTTAGTAGAAATAAGTTCGTTTGTACAGCTGTCAGTTATTGTTAACAGTAGCTCTTGATGTAAGTTGTGCCTATAAATACAATTCTGTACTTCTATTATCATGTGTGATGTGATAGTAAAGAATTCTGTTTATTCTTCAGTTCAGTTTCTCTAAGATGGTATCTAGAGCAATTTTTTTTTTTTTTCGATGATCCATCTTCACAGATAGAGCTCCTTCGGTGATTCATCTTCTTCATCTCTAGCGCTCATCTTCGCTGACTTTCTTTGTGATCTTGCTAGTGTCTGTTCCTCTTTTTGTGTGTTGTTCTTCGCCCCTTCATTTTTCATGGATTGTTCTTCGAGGTTTGCGTTTGCAAATTGTTCTATCTTGTTTTGATTGAATTTCACTTTGCGATGTCTCTGTTCTTATGGCTTCTTCTTCGCAGTTGTTTCCAACCTCAGTAACTGACAAACTTGATGACTCATATTGTCTTCATTGGTGACAACATGTTGAACTGATAATCAAATCACATAAGTTACAACGATTTGTTGTAAATCTGGTGGTTTTGCCTCGATATCTCACTGAAAATGATCGTACTATTGACAATGTTAATCCTGAATATGAAGCTTGGGAAGTTGAACACCAAACATTACTTGTTTGGCTTCATTCTACTCTTTTGAAATTCGTTCTCTCTCTTGTGCTTGGCTCCAATCACTCATATGAAGTTTGGGAGAAGATTAATGAATGCTTTGGTCTTCAAACTAACTCTTGTGCCAGACAACTGCGTAATGTGATGCGTGCTGTTAGACTTGATTCCAAAACAATGGAACGTTATCTTAAGATTAAAAAGTTACGTTGATGAACTAGCTGGTGTTGGCATTACCGTGCGTCTTGAAGAGCATGTTGATGCTATTCTTGAAGTACTCACCTCTGTTTATGCACCAATTGTCTTGGTTATTGAGAGTAAGAAACACGCTATCAATTTGCTAAAATTGAAGCTCTTCTATATGGTCATGAAACACTACGTAATCGTTCTGTCCAGGAGATGCAAAACTTAGTCAGATCATCACTACACTATAATCAAGCGTCATATAGTTGTGGTGGTTGTAATCATGTAGTCTCTCGTATCGGAGTTTCTTCTCATGTTGGAAATCTGGCAGAGGTTGTGTCAAATTTGCGAATTTTCAATTGCATATCTGTCTCAAGTTTGGACGTAGCCAATGTTTGTCTTTTCAGATCTGATATTTCTTATCAACCTCTTGAATCCCTGTCTGTACTTAGTTGATTTTACACAACAGTACATTCCTTATTCAGCTGGTTCATATAAAACATCAAATACTTGGGCAAATCCTAATAACAAGCCTGGCAACAATACTCAACCTAGTGCAATGCTAATGATGTCCAATTCTCAAGGAAATGCCAATACGTATTGGATACTAGTCTCTGTTCAAGCTTTTATGTTACTGGTGAACCCCAAAATATTAAACAACATCAACATTTTGATGGTCCAAATCAAATTTTCATCAACAATGGTGCAGGTTTAAGTATTTATGGTGCTGGTACTCTTCTTTTGTGTCACCTTATGATCCACATATTACTCTTTAACTAAACAATTTGTTACATTTCCATTCTATTACTAAAAAGCTGTTAAGTGTTAGTCAATTTGCCAAAGATAATTCAGTTTTCTTTGGATTTCATTCTGACAAGAGTCTTGTCAAATCCTAGGGAACGAATAAAGTGCTTCAAGGAGTTGTTGGTGTTGATTGATTTTATTCATTTAATAATCTCTAACATCACAATCATTCCTCTTAGCTACAGTCGTCGTCTAAGTCTCCTGGCTGTTCACCCACAACTTGATCTTTGTTTAGCAGTGTTAAATGTCAATAAAGGAAATCTTGTCAATTTGTCTTTTGTGGATAACTGTTCACATGTGTCACAATAGACATCTAAATAATCATGTAATGTAAATTGTAATGAAACATTATAAAATTTCTCAATCCAATAAAATTTACTCTTATTTTTGAGCACGCTGTTGCGTCGGGCAAGTCACATAAATTGCCTTCTCATGCCTCAAGGCTTGTATATTCTCCATTGGAACTTGTTTTTACTGATCTTTGGGGACTTGCTCATCTTACTTCACGTGCAGGACTTAATCATGTGTCCTTTATTGATGCATATTCTAGGCATACCTGGATTTTTCCAACAAAATCCAAAGTTGAAAGATTGATTATTTTTCAGACTTTTAAACCAATGGTTGAGTTATAGCTTAATTTTGGAATTAAAAATGTTCAATCTGATTAGGGTGGAGAATATCGACCCTTTACAAATTTCTTTGCTCATCATGGTAGAAATCACACACTCATTTGTACACATCATCAAAATGGTGTTTGGTGTTGTCGAAAGGAAACATAGTCGTTAATTAGGGTGTAACTCTTTTTACATAAGAGCATAGCAGCCCAAACACCATGATTTCATTATGACTTGGCCCACCTAGCCTTCACTACGGGACAATTGATGTCACCCATAACAGGTAATATTGTCAAGTCTTGCATTTGTTTCTTTCGAGAGGCTCGTCTGCCTCTTATCCCTAGTCCAACCCTTAACATCTTCTAGAAGAGTGGGCTTAGCTTTATGACCTCATTGTCTCTCATTGCAACCTCTTATGGTCTCTGTCTTTTAGCTTCATGGATATGTACCACAACAACATAGAAGCTCAATGGGAAAAATTACCTATCTTGGTTTGCTTTAGAGAATCTGTGGTTTCTAGGCTAGGGGTATAATGATCACATAATGAAGGATATTTGTTATAACATACTGTTAGGATAAAAATATTCTCAATATTTCTATAGTAATTAGAAAAAAAAAATCTTTAGAAATATCATATTTTAACAAACTCTTTAGTGAACAAATGAGGGTAAGGATTTTATAAGGTTGAAGGAGGGATGTCCAAGTCTTTTATGATGAAGTCATGTTTGGGAACTTGCCCTTGTTTCTGATGTTGCTTGTTGGCTTATGACCTTTGTTTTGTTATGGATATGGTTGCAGAGATGGTCGTCTTTTGTGCTCCTACTAGAAGAGAACAGGTTACACTTGGGAATCTTATTATTCCTTGCATTACTTTCCCTATAAGACAATAAATGTCTCCAAGACTGAAAGAGCACAAGATTTCTAAAGATCAAAAGTAACTTTGGTTGAAGTTAAAGTCAAGCTCAATAATCCTTGGTTCCTTGTGTATCAACATGTATTTATTATTCAACAGTGTCAAAATCCATGGATATTGCCTCAAGTACTTTTGACAATCATTCTCTTTTCACCTCACAATGGTACATGAGAGTTAATGTCCCTTCCTCCATATCAAAAGGGTGTTGTTGCAGATGAGTGTATGCTATGAAGGTTGAACAAAATGGTGAGGTAGATTATCATAAAGCTAGGTTGGTGTTGAAGGGGCATGCTTAACTTGATTACAATTATACTTCTCGTGCAATGATTAGTACAATTCACTCTTCCTTTCTATCACTACCATTCACCATTTCTCTATTAGTTAGACATAAGGAATGAATTCATGATGAATTGCATAAAGATTTTTACATGGAACAACCCCTTGGGTTTGTTGCTCAAGGGGAGTCCAGTTTGGTTTTCAAACTTTGTCACTCTCTTACAGTCTCAAACAATTCCAGCTAGGCTTGGTTTGCAAATTTTCAATCAAGTTGTACAAATTTTTCGGTTGAAATAGAGTGAAGCACATCATTCACTATTTTATTGTCATTCTTGTCTTGGAAAATGTGTTTATCTTGTTATTTCGTTGCTGAAAGGAGCATATATTAAGTCTCTTCCAAAACCAAAATCTCAGTATAAAATACTTGTTATTGAGGTGGCTCAATCAAAGGAAGACATTCTTATTTAACAAGGAAAGTATGTTTCGACATTTTGAAGGAAACATGCACCGCAAGATGTGGGCCTAATTGTAGTCTTATGAACCCAAATCAAAAGTTAATGACAAATCAAGGTGAACCCTCTTTAGATCCAGAGAGAAATAGGAGATTAGTTGGGAAACTTATTTATTTTACTCATAGTTACAAGGCTTGACATCTCTTTTGTTGTTGAAGTAGTTAGTCAATTTGTGTAGTCTCATCATGTTGATCACTGGAGTGCAGTTATTGACATTCTCATATGTCTAATAAGGGCATTAGGAGAAGGATTGTCGTTTGAGGATAAAGGTGATGCTAATTATGCAGGATCTCTTATAGACAGGAACTCTGCTACTAGATACTGTGTATCCTTTGGTGGGAATATTATCACATAAAAGAGCAAGAGGCAGTATGTAGTGGCCAGGTCTAGGTAGAAGCAGAATACAAGGCATGACCCAGGCCACATCCGAGGTTGTAAAGATCAAACAACTGTTTTAAGAGTTGAAGTTCTCTGAGTTTCAGCTATTGAACATATTGCGATAATTGAACAGCTCTTTACATCGCCTCTAATCCAGTATTTCATGAGTGAACTAAACATATAGAGATTGATTATCATTTTGAATGCTAGAAGTTGTCCAAGGAAATCATTACTGAAGATGCCAGCTCAAATGATCAAATTGCATACATATTCTCAAAGTCGTTAAAGTGGGCCTCAGTTTCAGTTATGATGCCCTATGTTTGTATAGTCTATATGCTCCAGTTTGAAGGAAACTTTAGAAACTGTTTTTGGTGTATCTATCAACCCTGAATAGATTAATAAAGATCTACTGAGTGATTTTATACACTCAAGAACTTTATTCAAGTATCTGAATCTGACTTCTTGGGCTAATGGGGGAATTCCTGTTCTCAATTGCAATATGATCAATTCAGGACACAAAACAGACACTCATAGTCGTGATTAAGCTACATCTTATATTATGAATTTTCTCTGATTAGATGTTTTTGCTTTCCTGCAAGTGTTATATGCTCGTGGTTATAATAATAATTTTTGCATGTGCAGAAAGACAACATAAGGAACCAGCGAGAAAATGTTATTTTGATGATAGCAAATAAGCAGTCTGGACTTGGAATACCTACTGAAACTGATCCAGTGAGTTCTTTTATGAATCCATTTTGGTGTAGCTTTACTGTCTGTAGTATTATTTAATTTTCTGTTTGTAGACATTCTGTTTTATTTTATTATCTGTCTTGAAAGGAATATAATTGTGTGTAATTAGACATGTCGGATGGAAAAAACTTTAGCTTGAAGTTGGTAGTGACAAATAGATGCAAACTAGTTCTTCTATGGTCTGGCAGTGTATAGTAACTTTTGAACTTTAGAATTTTGTTCTTTGCTGTTGTACATCTTAAATTAATTTGTTATCATTATCCATCATTAAAAGCATGCATTTCTTTGACTGTATTGGTATTTGGATTTTACTTTGGATGAACGGGTAAGGCTTTGTCTGGTTTTCTTATAGCTCCCTTTTTGCTTTAGATAAGGCTAAATTAGGTGAGAGATGACTGTCATAAATTTAAGTGGTTAGGTTTGCTGTTTTGATGCTTAATGCATGGCTATGAGTAGCACCTAATAGCAGAATCCCATCACATAATGCTTGTAGTTTGAAGTAGTGGTTGCAATACGAAAGTTGTGGCTGGAGCAGGTGCTGTTGGAGTAGGTTCATAAAGATCTATTTGAATCATGAAACATTGCCTAGGTCTGTTGGGGAGGCGGTCAATTTGGGATTTTGTTGCTTTCTCTCTGAACCGGATTTGGAACTTTACTTTCTCAGTCATCTCAGCAACATTTTCGAAAATTTCCAGCATTTTATTGCAGGTCGTTGCAGCTGGCTCTGCTCTCCACAGTTTCCAATTGGTCGAGACCTCTGCAGCCATTTTTATCAAACCTGTCATTATTCTCAGCTAACTTTGATTGTTGCAGCCTTGCTCTCTTGTGCCTCTGTGATATACTGTTCTAATATCTCTAAAACAGTTCTTTCATCTCACTGTCTTATGTTGTCTTCTAAGTTTTACCTGTTATTTATTTTTTCAGAATTCTAATTTGACTCTCTGCATGCTCTGCTCTCCTCAGTTCCCTATTATCCTCGAAACTTTTGGCTAATCTGTCACTGTTCTCAGCTAACTGTGACTGTTGGTGCTTTGCTTTGTTCTTTACCCTGTATTTTTTTTTTTTTAATTTTAATTGGTTAGAATAGTACAATCCTGGTACCTGCTATAGCATTCACAGAGTCTGACACATTGTGCTGCTATTAGGGATCAGTAGATTTGCGTGGGTGTCTGGGGGAGAACTTTGTATTTCTAATAAAATGCAAAAAGGGTACAAAAATAAAATACAGCTTCTGCTTACAATGTTATTTATACTGTAGAAGCTTCAGAACCTAATACCTGCCAACTGTGACTGTTATAATTGACATTCAGTCAGTTATGACTGTCCAATAGGTTAGCAGAATATTGATAAGATACGGCTGCCAGATACAAAAACTAGCTACTCCTAAAGTAGTGCTATTTGAGAAGGTATTCCCTCACCTCCACAAGCTCAAGGGGACGATTAGCTAACAGAGGTTGAGAAACTAAGCAGAGGACAAAGACTTAGTCATCATATCAGCCTACTGCACTTGGGCTGGAATGTGGAAAATGATGACTTGTTTTGGAAGTACGCCTTTTGATGAACAGAAAAAGTCGACCAGACCCCATATGCGCTGTCGTACATGTAATACTGGATTGTGGGCAGGGGAGGATCGTCACAAAAGGAATAGGTGAGTGATTGAGACAGCTAATTCATTGAAGAGAACTTGTACCCAAAAACATTTCTGAAGTGACTTGGGCTAGACAATGGTATTCTGCCTCAGCAGTGCTTCTGGCAACTGTTTGTTTTTTGGGGCCAAAGAGGAAATCAGATTACAATCAAGATACAACACTAGATGCGGACTGCCTGTCATCTCGTTCAGAGGTCAAGTCAAAATCACAAAATGCTTGCAGGTAATGGGGCCAATTGGAGGGAGCAGGTTGAAATAAGAGGCCGTGGCAATCAATTATCTTAAAATTCGGTTTAACAGCAATTCAGTGAATGCCTGAAGTATAGGGCATGAATTGACAAACTTCAGTAGTTGCATAACTAGGTTCTGACCTTGTAATAATAACAACATAATACTTTAGTTCCTATACTAAGTGTCGATGACTCAATGACTTCCACTCTAGAACACTTCACTTGGTGACACTTCGGTCTACTCCCTTGTTGGTGAAAACCCTTCAGCATATAGAACCTCGCTAGAAGATGTTTTCACACCATTTTAGAAAATGAATTTTAAGTCTAACTTAATATCTCAAAACTAGCTTGTAAGGTAATGCTTGCACTCATATATTATAGTTTGACCCTATCTCTCTAAGTGGGATCTCCAACAAAATAAAAAATGAAATACCGTCTAGTTGATGGACCTTAGCTCTTGAAGGAGTTTGGGTTGAGTTGTTTCCAAATTCACTTCAGAACTCAACTGTTATATACCCTTCTTCTTTGTATCATTTCCTTATTATTCTAATCCTAACTGATCATATTTAGGGACATGATGGTCCATTATTCATCATTTCTTTGTTATGACTTATGATGGGTTTGTACCTTATGCTTGTATATTATAATAGCATTTTCAATATATTTTTGATAAGCTAAGTCGAGTCTTCTGGTCATGTTTATGGAGGCTTTACGAGGTTACTTAAACTATTAAGTTTGACATTACAATGTAAATCCTGCATAGTAGGTGTTTAACAACTTCTACATTGTAGGTATACTTAGTATGGTCCTCTGGTAAAGTTTGACAATGCTTTGTTGAATTTTGGAATGTGCAGAAAATAGATGAGAAAACAATCAATGAAGTGTTCTTGAAGGTGCTAGATAACTATATCAGGTGGTGCAGATACTTGAGAATTCGTCTTGCATGGAATAGGTTATTACTTCAACTTACTCATTCTTTGAATGTCTTTCCCTCTTTTGTATTTTACTTGATTGCATTTCATTTAATGCTTCGTGCAGTTTAGGGGCAATTAACCGGGATAGGAAGCTTTTTTTGGTTTCCTTGTATTTTCTTATTTGGGGTGAAGCGGCAAATGTTCGTTTTCTTCCTGAGTGTATTTGCTATATATTCCACCATGTAAGTCTCTTGTGCTTTCTATATTTTGGGGCATCCTACCATGAGCATTGTTAGTTTGTTTTCACTAATAATTTTCAAATTACTTATTGTATTTGATCTTTATTTCTCTGTGATTCTCTCATGCTGCTGGGATTTAGGGTACATTTGGGTAAACAATTCAAGTAAGCACTTATTAGAGCTTACCATAAACTTGATTGCGAAACTAGTTGAAATAATTTAGAAAAGGTATATTTTGGCTAGTTTCTTTGTGAAGTTCATTGAAATAAGCTATAAAAAATCTTATAAAAATGCCAGAAGGCTCTTTTTTAGCACCAGATAGCTGTTGCGGGTACCTCTTTAGTATTGTTTTTTGGGGGTTGGTTCCGATTACCCAGCCAAGTGAAATAATTAAAACCTAGTAAGCACTAGTTTGTGGGCACACCCTTATAATTGCTTCTTTGAAGATTAATGGTTTTGCAAGTTTATTTAGTGTGCTTTATGTGAGAAATTGAAACGAAAATTTATTTTGTGGTATGTAAGTGGATTCAAATCTTATGTTACAAATTGATTTTGTGGAGTTGAGTTAGGAGTAGGTGATCCTAGTTTAATGGATCTAAGGTAGATTTTGATACTGTCTTACAATGTGACTTCGAGCATTACTCAACTCTACAGAATTGACTTACATGGTGAGAGTTGTCTTTCACTTATTTGGGACTTGATTTTTTTTCTTTGTAAATTAAACAAGTATAAAACAATTTCTTCATTTTATATTTAGCGGTAGTGTTAAACTTAGAAAAATATAAGCCACTGATGGGTAAGACTTACTGGTACCCTCTTGAAAAAGAAGGGTTTTTACTGAGGTTATACCCATTTTAATAATATTAAATATTTTATGTAGTTGAAGTTTAATGATAGGCATTTCAAATCAATTTTAATGCTAAATATTTTAGCCATGATGTGTTATATAGATGGCCAAAGAGTTGGATGCTATTTTGGATCATGGAGAAGCTGGACCTGCACAAAGCTGCCTAACTGATGATGGTTCTGCAAAATTCCTTGAGAAAATAATTTGTCCTATCTATGACACACTAGCTAAAGTGAGTTGCTATGCAATTTTATATTCCAAATCTTACTATGCGCAACTGTTCAAATTTATTTCATATTTATTTGTTGAAATGAAATTGCCATTGTGCTGTTGAAAGAAACCATCATTTTTGGCCATTCAAAACTATTGTGGTAAAATGGATCACGTGAAGGAATTTCCTTGTAATTGAGGAACTATAGGAATGTTTGATAATTGGATGTAGTTGCTTCTAAAATAATAGGTTTAGTAGTGTTGTTATTGTTTGTTTGATCGATTTTGCTTCGAAATAGTTGTTTTGTACTAGTACTCAACCCATATTAGTAGTTTAAATTGGTGTTAGTGCATTGTGTTGTAACCCATTTACATTGTATTTATATTTTTTATGTAGTAAAATTGACTTAAATTTTTGGCAGTAATAACTTCAATAAATATAATTAATAATTAACAAATCTTTAAAATATTAATCTATAGATGAATAGAATTTGAGTTATGGAGGTATTATCGATGACTATGAATTAGTTTTTTTTACTATTTGATTAGAATAGATTACTATTTACCTCTTGAATAAGACCTTCTATGAATAAAAAATAAGTACGAAGACAAAAGTTAAGGGGTACAAAATTATGTTACGGTTCTTAGCTCGTAAATCATAGTGGCTATTTCATAATAAGTCGAGGTCATAGAAGGAAATCTGGTAAAAGAAATCAATATTCTCCTTATTAAAGAATTTGACAGTATAGTCAATGATAGGATAGGCTATGTTTATTGGAAAGACACTTAGTTACTCATTCGAGAAACATGTAATTTTTAAAACTTGTAAACTGCAAACTCTGTCTTACATATTTAATTCTGACTTCCTAAATTCTAATTTCAATGTAGACTAAAAGCATTTTAAACGTGATGGATGAAATATGTAGGGTTATTCTAGCACTCCCTCCTGTTAGGGTAAAACATTCATATATGCCAAGTTTACAATTAGATCCAACCTAGGTCCCTCTTTAGGATTTAGTGAAATATATTATTTGAGATTAAGAGATTGGAGTAATAATGCTTGAGTGTATTAACCTTCTTTGCAAATTTGTATATCGTGGTAGCAAGTATCGTGTGATACACGATATGAATCGTACAATATGATACGAATTAAGGAAGCACTCATTTTTGCTTTTGTATTGTGCGAATCGCTCTCGAATTCGCATGAATTGTGATTCTTGTTTGAATCATGCCTTAAATCATGGTGCAATTGCATTTGGGTTTTACCCCAAACCGGGATCAATCGTGTGACGTGGTGTTATAGAAACCCTTAATTCGCTTTCCTTTTCAGCACGAACTAAGCGAAGATAGATGTGTAATCATTTGTCCATGTGTTCCCTACAAGTCCACATGCAACATGCTACTGAAATTGAAGTCAAGCAAGTGATGAATCTGGTATTGAGTGATGGAAAATTGTGGAGATCAATCACATATTGCCTAAAATATGTGATTCCACTTGTAAAGTGGTTAGGCTTCTAACCAGCTATGCCATATATCTATATGAAGCAATGGATAGAGATAAGGAGCAAATGTCTGAAAATTTTCAAAAGCAAGAAAGGTATAGAAAAACCGTGGAAAATTTGACACTAGGTGGAATTTACAATTACATAAGTCTCACCATGCAATAAGCTATTATCTCATTCCTAGGTAAGCTAATTACATCAAAATTAAGTAGCACTATCTTCTTTGTTTTGATCAACTTATGTTGTATTGTGTTAGATATCAATATGACACAAATTGCAATCAGGATAGTGAGGTGTTGGTTGGTTTATGAAACATTTCAAAGAATGGTTCTGGATGCAAGAACAAGAGTTGCAATTGATCAACATGAAAAGTTCAAGGGAGCTAAGGAGCTTTTTGTAGTGTTCGTGACAAGAGATACTAGAAATAACAAACAACCTGGTAATTAAATTACTCATCACTATTTTTTATATGATTCATAATTTTTTAATTACATTATTGACAACTCTTTGGTGGGAGAGTTATGGGGTAGAAGTTAAAGAGTTACAAAAGGTAGCCATATAATTGCTCATGTTATTACTTTAGCCAATGGATCCAATGTTGAGTTGGTCAAATATCCGTTTCTTCCTCTTTGAACCCAAAAGGCATTTTCTTCACATTCCTAGTTGTCCTTTTAACGTGATCTCCTTTAATCAATGAACCAAGTCTTTAAATTGTTCTACAATCTTGATGCAAAATTCTTTGGTTATAGAAGAGTGAAGTACAGGTCGACTGATTGGTGAAGGACATGAATCTAGAGGACGCTACTATTGTTGTACTTGTTTGTCAATGTCTTGTTTAACGTCATCTTCTCCAAAGCTTTTGCGTGATTGCTTATGTCATGTACGTTTATCAAAACAAAAAGGATAATTCCTAGCTTAGCTGACACCAAGTCTAGAATGTCATGTCAATTAGGATAACATAATCGGTCTCTTTTCGAGTAGAACCTATGAATCCCGGATACGGACACGCGGATATGTCTAAATTAAAAATTATAGGACACGGGAACACGGCTATATATATATATATATATATATAAATATAAATTTATTAAAATGAGTTCTTACTCTTGTGTAAGATCCATCAAATTTAATCATATTATTTCTACTATCAAAAGCTTTTCTTAATTTTAAAACATATCTCTAAAGGAAGTGTTTTGTTTTAATCTTCTTCTATAACTTAATTCATCTTAATTTTCTATATATGAATAAATTAAATATAACTTAATTATATACTATATAAAAAATTATATTTAAATATTAAATTGAGAAAATATAAATTAAAAAAATACTATTCAAATTTTAAATTTAAATTAATAATAATAATTAAAAAAACATATTTAATATAGTTTTAATATAATTAGTAATATATTTTTTAATATAATTATTAATATAATTTGATATAAATTATTATATTATTATAAAAAATTAAAACATATATGATATTATATTATTATCATATCATATTATTTAATTATATAATAAGCATATTTCTAGATGCTTTTTCCTGTAGCTTCTTTTTTCTCGATACAGTTTGTTCTTGCCTCTTCCTTCTTTTTAGATTTCCTGCCTTCTTTTTTTTTTTTTTTTTTTTTTTTTTTTTTTTTTTTTTTTTTTTTTTTTTTCTCTTTTTTTTTTTTTTTTTTTTTTTTTTTTTTTTTTCCTTTTTTTTTTTTTTTTTTTTCTTTTCTTTTCTTTTCTGTTTGTTGCGTTCTTCCCACCTTCTTCTTCTTTCTTTCAAAGTGTTCTTTTAAGATATAATCTGTTTTAATAATTTTGTTTTGGTTTTAACCGTTTTCGTTTTGGTATCTCTTCTGCTCCTCCATCCCCGTCTACCACCGTTTATGTTTTGCTTTTTGTTGCTTTTTTATTTTCACCGCCGTATCCTTTCTGCTTGTCAGATCACTGGGCCGCGTCCAGCCCAACAGACGGTGTTTGTCACAGTGTCGTCCGTGCTTCCGGCGAGTGTCCGCGTCGGATGCGAGGAAGCGGCAGTAAACCGGCGTGTCCGAGCTTCATTGGTTAACATTGAGTGTGGAGGAAGACAAGAAAGGAGTTTCTTATTTAGTGTCAAGGGAATAACATTGATACCTATTTTTAAGACGAGAATATCCTAAAAAGACACATTTGATAGCTCGAGTTAAGAGTTTGTCCAAACCTACAGACACCATGTACAAAACACAACCAAAGAATCAAGGATCAGCAAATAGAGGTTCATTTGGAAACACAACGAAATATGAAACTTTATTGTCCAATGAAGGAGCTATTTTATTATTAAGACAACAGGTAGCAAGAATGACATCACCCAATGTTGGACATGTAGATTGGCACCAAGCAATAAGGTATGACAGAAAATATTTGAAAGTATAGACCTATCTATCATCAATACCAGTGACAAAATAACGAAACCCAAAGGGTGTTATTCAGCATAGACCCCAAATGTTAGGATGAATTTTAGAGAAGACAAAGTTGCATCTTGTTTATTTTCTGTCATACCTTATTGCTTGGTGCCAATCTACATGTCCAACATTGGGTGATGTCATTCTTGCTACCTGTTGTCTTAATAATAAAACAGCTCCTTCATTGGACAATAAAGTTTCATATTTCGTTGTGTTTCCAAATGAACCTCTATTTGCTGATCCTTGATTCTTTGGTTGTGTGTTTTGTACATGGTGTCTGTAGGTTTGGACAAACTCTTAACTCGAGCTATCAAATGTGTCTTTTTAGGATATTCTCGTCTTAAAAATAGGTATCAATGTTATTCCCTTGACACTAAATAAGAAACTCCTTTCTTGTCTTCCTCCACACTCAATGTTAACTTTGTCCAATAGGTTTTGCCTATGTGTTCAATTGATCCCTTTTTGCACCCAATTCCAAGCACTGTTCCAACTTCTCCCAATAATCTAAATTCCTTTCATCAATCTAGTTCACATAAACCATCACCCCTACTTTTATCTCCTACCATCGACGTACGCAAATGCCTAGTCCAGTACCTCATAATGTTTTCTCTTTATCAGGCCCTTCACCATCTTCGTTCCATACTATGACTCCTGATAATGAAGATTGTAGTTGGCCTATTGCCATTCACAAATGTACTTGCTCTATATGCAATTCTCATCGTATCTACAAATTTTAGGCTATGATTGTTTGTCTCCTTCGTATTGTTCTTTTATCTGCTATGTAACTTCTATTACCATTCCTAAAAAAGTGAAAGGGACACTTGATTATCATGGATTATTGTTGAAATGTAGGTCCTTGAACAAACGAGTTTTCCTTTGATTTGTTTCGTGGGGGATGCAAATCGTAACGTATCATGCAATACGTACTACCATGGGACCTTGAGGGGGAGTGTTAGACCAAGTCATCTTAAATAGACTTTATTGAAAATGCTGCCATGTACTTTGTGCTGTACCAAGTTTCTAGATGTAACCTTTCTTATTCTTTTCTCTTTGCTCTTATCGATTGTATCTGTACTACCAATGTCATTATGAATTAGTGAACCTTAGAAAGGAGAATCATGCTCTCTAATTCTTTTGTTTTGGATAGTTTTTTTTTTGTTCTGTTTATGAGGTTGTTTAGAATTTGTAAGCAACAACCATAGTCTGCAGTAAGCATGCAGTAACAGCAACAACAACACTTATATTTTGGATGATGCAGAATTGTTTAGTAGTATATAGCCATGGTTACAAGAATCATGTTACATTTTGTAATATTTATGAACCTTCCAATTCACAATTCAACTACCATATTAAACAAATACATGCATACATACATATACACAGAGAGGGAGAGAGACGGGAGAAAGACACATGATTTTATAGCAGAATTGCTTTGCTATTTGATAACTCTCTTCTTTTAGTTAATATTGTTTCTGTTATAGGTGATTTATTATGTTTTCTCATTTGCTCTGTAGAAATTTCAATATACATGTATAATCTGTATATTATACATGATTCGTTAGTCTTATATACATTTATTACTTTTTTTTTTGTTTCTTTTTGTGTATTCTATCGCTTGCCACCAACTCCCCGTAAAATCTTATGCAGGAAGCTGCTAGAAACAACAATGGCAAAGCTGCACATTCAGCATGGAGGAATTATGATGACTTCAATGAATACTTCTGGTTAGCAGCTTTGTAGCCACGTAATATTTTTCCTGTTAGGTGGACTTATTCTAATTTGCAATAATATGTAGGTCGCCTGCTTGTTTTGAATTAAATTGGCCAATGAGAACGAATTCTCCGTTCTTGCTGCAACCTACACCTTCAAAAAGGTCAAAAAGGGTTAGTTTTGATGCTTTCTTTAGGCATTTTATAAGTTCTTTTCAACTGTTGTTTTTATTTATTTATTTTTCATAAATACGATGTTTATATTATTTCTTTTCTTTTATGCTCTATGTTTCATTTGCAGACTGGTAAAAGCAGTTTTGTTGAGCATAGGACGTTTCTTCACTTGTATCGAAGTTTCCATCGTCTGTGGATCTTTTTGGCATTAATGTTTCAGGTTCCTTTTTTGTCATCCATAGTTATTACTGAAGTCCTAACTCTGATTATGGATTTAGGAAGCACCGACACCTTTTTGGATGCATCTTTATTTCTAAATCTTTTTGGATGTGTTTAACACTTTTTGGAGACAACACTTGTCAGACACACTTGTGACACATGTCCACCACCTCACAACCATGTTGCAATTAATTTTGTCTTTTTTGCTTGGACACTTGTTTGACACATTTTGGACATCTCATGACCTGGTTTGAACATGACTTATTAGACTGAGTCAACACCATTCTTTACTAAGGACTGCTATCGTAAAGAAAGTACATAAAAAAATGAAAGAATCAACTTGTATTGTGAGTATTGTATGACACATTATCTTGAGGTTCATTTTCTGTTGGACTAAAACAAAAGATGGTAGTGCTATTGCATCGCAATGGTAATTGCTGTCCCAAATATTTGACACCGTTATTAGCAACAATCAGCACCCCAAATCCGTAAAAGAAAGGGAAAATAATACACAGAGTGGGGGAACTTGGCCAAACTTCACTATTTAAACCTATAACGTGGAAGTTTGAACCTGTCAGAGACAAGGAAACAAATGAAGAGAAGTAGTACAGAAGGAATGAATCCTGCCACAGAGCCTAGCTCCCACTGAAAAATTGCAGCCCCTGCCCATGATGCAATGTACAGTATCAGATAATAATTCTCTCTCTTGCAATCATTCCCTAATTGTCCCCACTCTCTACTCACCCAACATGTCATTCTGTCATATTAGTTGCCCCCTTACCATTACTCTTCTTACCTCTTCCTCCTAGCATACACCCTTCAAACCTTGGGCCTGCTGTCTCTGTCGGTGGCCAAAATTCCCATTTCTATCAGAACCTATCTCTGAAAACATTAGGGACTGCAAAAGAAAGGGTATTATCCCACCATGTGTTACACTTTGTTCTAATGCCATATTTTGCGTGTTTATCCGCACAAGAATTCCCTTCACTTAAAATATGAGAGGTATGTGTCATCATAGGCTTATCCTTTTCTATACAACTGTTGCAACGATTGCATAATCTCCATGGCACAATATTAAAATTTCTAAGCTTGTACAACCAATATCAAATCACATTCCAGCCACCCCAAAGGCTTTAAGAATAATCAGTTCAGCAATGCTAAATTTCATTGTGCCTGGACAATGATTTCCTGTAAGTTGTACTTTTAAATATATCTTATTTTTTTAAACTATATTACCTTATTTTCCAATTGTCAAAGCGAATGAAATTTCTGCAATGCCAAAAAAAAGCAATGATACTGTAAATAGTTTCTTGGAAGACTGTTTTAGCTTTTACACTCCAGCCTTTATTTAGAACAAAACAGATTTACTTGGGTCATGTCTAATTCCTGTTCCATGCAGGCTTTGACAATCATTGCTTTCAATCATGGACATATCAATTTGGATACTTTTAAAACAATACTTAGCATTGGGCCATCATTTGCAATCATGAATTTTGCCAAAAGTAAGTAAGATGTTTCTGTTTATCCAGTTATTACTTTTTCAAATGGCAAGTGTTTCTGAAAATATTATTATGTTATGATGAATAGGTTTTTTAGACGTGTTACTTACATTTGGGGCATACACGACTGCAAGGGGGATGGCTGTTTCGAGACTAGTTATAAGGTTTTTTTGGGGCGGCCTGACTTCTGTGGCTGTAACATATCTTTACGTGTGAGTTTAGAATTCTCCCTTTACTATTTTGTCATGTAATTAACAGTATTATCTCGTGGCAACGAATGGGTTGAGATGGCATGCATTGTTTTGATTTGATGAGGCAGTGATTGCATGAATGTATTAATGCTGATATTTAAAGAATCACTATACTTGTTCATACATTTTTGGCGACAAACTACAACCAAGATATAATTTAAATGCAAATTAAGCAGAATACTTCAGTTGTTACGACTAAAAACTGATTAACATGCTTGAGTTTGCTAAAGAATACTCAGCGCAATTGATATATGTATACACACACATAACACAATTTGAGTGTAGCAAGTTTGGAACAAATAAGCTAATGCATGGTCCTCTCAATGCCTTTGTCAAGATGTCTGCTAGTAGGTCATTTGAGCTGGTGGATTCAATCATCAAAATACTGGATTAGTACTACCTGAATTACTGGATTAGAGGATATGAATGACAACTTGGTGGTCATTATATAGATCTGTTGAATTTCATGAAACTTCAGTTCTTTAAGAAGTTGTTTATTCTAGACAAGTTCATCTGTGGAGGCCATGACACAATATTTTGCTTTAGTACTGCACAATATTTTATTTGTTGTTTTTCCCTGAAACATTTCTTCTAATGGATATAGAATATCCTATAGTAGAATGCCTATGAACAGGAGATCTTATTAATATGCATCACAGTACCCTATATTTTGGATATTTCCTTTATCAATGAACAACTACGCATGCGAAGCCTTCTTGTTCTTGATGCATCTAAGAATGCTAATAACTAGATTCCAATGATCAATATGTGAAGCTTGCATAAACCAACAAAATGTTTGGCCTAGTAATAGTGTGATAAATAAGTTTCGTAACCAACCTTAAATATCTCTCTTGATTTGAGGAAGGCTCACCCTGGTGTAGTAGAGACACAAGGGAAGGGATGAATTTCTACAGTAGACGAGTTGTGATGTTGTGTTTTTGGTGGAGTAATTTATCTCTTTACTTCAGTTCTAGAGAGAGAGAATGTGGTGTGATGCATTGGTTGTGGCTGGAACAGGGCCATGTTGTAATAGTGCCTGCCCTGTTCGTGACAATGCAAGGCTGTGGTTGTGGTGGAGTTGGAGAAAGAGGGAGAATAAAGAAGGGTGAGCAAGGGGTGAGAGGGTAATATGCAGAGGTGTGGTTCTGATGCACCATCAAGGTGGCATGACAAAGGACCGGGAGGGCAAGAGAGTGTCTAAGCAATGAGCAACAAAGAAAAGTTTGTTAATAATTGTGGTGGTTAAAACCACCATAAAATCTAAATTTATCAAATTGTGAATATAATTTTGGGGGGTTCTTAAACCACTGATAACTGTATTTTAAATTGACACAAGTCATATCTGTTTACTGCACCTAGTTGCCAATGTTTATTGCAACACATTTTATAAAACAGTGGTCCAAAAGTTGGGATCTTGAAATGAGCGACTGAAGACATATTTAACCGTTAATTGTTTATTCATTGAAAGAATACTACAAAAATGTAATTTAATCCAATTTGGTAATATGAGAAGCATAATAATGTAGCCGTGTAAGTGCCCATCCAACCCATTGCAACTATAATGGCCAAGTTAGACACACATTGGGAGTATTACAGAATTAAGGGAACTTCAGTTTCTGGACTGCAGGTAATGCATGGCATCCCTAATATTGGGGTATTTTTCTTCGTTGCTAGGGTTTTTAAGTTTGTATATTTTTATAGTAGATTGAAATATCACTTTAGATAATTACCTATTGGCTTCAAAGCATTTTAAGTGAGGGTAAACTAGTTCACTGAAAATGCATGAACCACATTACACTGATGTAGGTGCCTTACCAAATTTACGCTCAGACCATCTGGAGCAATGAGGCTGTTTTGTGTCCTGCCTCAGTGCCTAGGTGGCTATATCAGCTGCGGTTAACAAACCTGGTAATTTGGAGGACATCTCAACTGTTAATTTTCATCATAATTTTTCTTAATTTGCAGGAAGGTTTTGCAGGAGAGAAATAGTCGTAACTCTGATAATTCATTCTATTTCCGGATATACCTTCTTGTTCTTGGTGTTTATGCCGCTATTCGACTATTCTTTGCACTGTTGCTCAAATTTCCAGCATGTCATGCGCTTTCAGAAATGTCTGATCAGTCTTTCTTTCAGTTTTTTAAGTGGATTTATCAAGTGAGTTATTTTGCTATTTCGTTTTGACCTGTTTATTTTGAGTTTTTTCCATGTTATGTTATGACTTGGTATTGACACCTTTTTGATGGCATAATTCAGGAACGGTATTATGTTGGACGTGGTCTTTATGAGGGAATAAGTGATTACTGCAGGTTGGTTTTCTTGCTGAAAATAAAATCTTGTTGTGATAAACAGCTACTAATAAGATGAGACACCAATTTAATCGTTTGTTGCTGGGTTTGTAACTTCAATGCATTTAGCCTAGAAGAAAATGTCTAAACAAACATGTGAACTACTGCTTTTGAAGCTTGTCAATTATTCTTTTTCTTATTGTGACCATTAGCAGAGTGTTGATGCCTTATATTGGTTGTCATTAAGATTTACTACTGCTTGTATTATTGAATATAGTTTTACTCTTTGTATCTTTTTTGCTTTTATGTACATCAGTAGTTCAGTTAGTCATTCCTTTCATGCGTTGTTTGCCACTAGCTTTATCTCTTTATCTATAAATACTGTGCAGAAGCTACATGTACAAGCTGAGATAGTTTTACAGAATACGAAGTTTTTATACAGAATACTGTGTTACCTTTTATGTTGTCAGTAGTGCTGCTTCGTGATATTGATTTTTCAATTGTTATTTCACAATTCTGTTTTTAAGTTCCGCAGGTATGTAGCCTTTTGGTTGGTGGTACTTGCCTGTAAATTCACTTTTGCTTACTTTCTCCAGGCAAGTCACGTGTTTCTACTGTTATAATTCAAATTTATTTCCTTCCTACGAATGTACACATGAAAAGTAAACATGGCCTCATTTTATTTATGATTACAAGACAAAGATATTATAATTGCGATAAAATTATTTTGTTAATGGACAACTTTAATAACCTTTCCAGTAAGTAAATATTCTATTTAATCACTATATAGTGAAAAAGTACATTTTTTATTTATAAAGATATTGATGTAATGTTGGTAATAAAATAACAATATCAGGAGAAGAGAAAACTGGAGAGGGAAATTAATTCATTTTTTTTTCTTTTTACATCACATGGTATTGAATTTTATTTATATTATTAAAAAAATTCGAAAACATAAAATAAATTAATCATAAAGTACAATTGACAAGAAGGTTAAACTTGTTCTAAAATAACATAGTGAAGTGTGTTATTGTGAGTGTAAGCATACAAGTTGAGCTGTTGAAATGATAATAAAGTGTTGTTTTTTTAATTTAAATTATTTAAGTGTTAAAATTGATATTTTATTATGTATTGTACTGCTTTATATTATTATCAAAGTTAAATTTAATATATTTCTTTTTCATAAAACTCATGTTAGGCATCACTATGAAACCTGATATCTCAACTAGGCTGACACCTTAAATTTCAACAAATTTAAATTTAATATTTTCTGTAGATAAACATTTATTTTTCTGAATTTTAATTTTCTGTAATATTTTAATTAAATACACTTTTCATTTAGTGGGTTTGCTTTTAATTTCATTTTTATAAATAAAGAATGCAATTTCTACTTTTATTAATTTTCTAAAATGATTTGGACTCTATTTTGAAAGAGACACCGAGATGAGGATATAATTGAAAAGTTGAGTGAAAGGGAATAGTGTAACTAGGCATTTTGGAGAGCAATGGCTCCATCTGATGTTTCTTGTGAAATGCCCATTTCTATTTGATAGAGGGTCAAATCTCATGAATATAAGTATGTAAATAAAATGTCATTTGTATAGTAAATAGTATGTGTAAAAATAAAAATTTCATTACTAATTTTCATGTAATTCCTAATATTACAGATTAAACCTCTTGTTGAACCTACTAATATCATTGTTGATCTTCCACCGTTGACTTACTCATGGCATGATTTCATCTCAAAGAGTAAGTATATGCTGTTATTATTTGATTTTGGTTTAGTTGTCAATTTTTAAGGCATTTGTGTTTTGTGTACAGCCATGTCTTTTTCTCTTTTTAATTAAAGATCACGTGCTAGGCATCACTACTATCCTTGACATCCTAGTGTGTTATATATTTTTAAATGTATTTTTAGTCTTAATAAACCTTTACATTTCGATTTGATTCTTTTAGATTATAGTTAAATTCATTAAAAAAAGGAAATAGAAGGTAGGTGATAAGGTGATAGAGCAAATTTCTGCTATTATAGATGATAAGGTAGCTGGAATATGAAGATATTTTTGTATGTAAGGTCCTCTTCTCTCTAAAAGAAGTCATCCTTCTTAATGTATGTTGAAGGTGTTTTCTTGCTATTAAATATTCTTTCTTGGTGTCGTTGATGTTGATTTTATCTCGGTTAATTTCCTTGCTTGTATTATAAGTATTATAAAATTAAGAAATATGTTTGTCACTGACTTGTGATTGTAAAATTTGCAGACAATAACAATTTCTTGACTATTGTTAGCTTGTGGGCTCCTGTTGTGGCTGTGAGTATTCTTTGATTTTTCTTCATTTGCGTCAATCTGAGCAAACTGTTACCTGATCATGCTATAATTGATTTTGAGATTGGTTTATGTTTGTATAAGAAACAGATGTGTCCATTTTTTGGTCCTAATTATAATAAGCATGTCTTTGAGATGTATTAGTTGTTAATTGTCTTTTATACCTATAGTTTATTGTGAACTCTATTAATGAGGTGTCCACTCATTCTATATGCTCATAGATGCATTTATTAGCTTATAAACAACATAAATCACATTCATTGTCATCAAATATTACCTCAACTTAAATCATTTAATTGAACATGTACCTTTGTAATAAAATTTAAATTTCTGACTGAACTAATTTACTTATGTTGATACGAGGAATTAGTTATTTGTTTTTTTTATAAAGTTCTGGAGGGAGTAGTAATTTAAGAGCAGTTACAAATAAAAGCTAGAAAGGGGTTGACACCATTTGTATTCAGTTGGAAGTAAATATATTGATATGTACATATTAGAGGAGAGGGGAGACACATTAGGAAAGCTGTTAGGAACCAATAATTGAAAAAGAAAATAAAAGAAAAGAAGGATTTTTTGTTGAATAGGATCAAAAGAACAAGAAATAGGAGAGAAATCTCTTCTCCCTGGCTTTTCCCTTCACAAAGGATTTCTCCTTCTCAATAAAAACAAATCTGCATCTCTCATATACTTCTTCCCCCTTTTATATACTAAGCTCTCTAACGAACTAACTAACTCATTAATAAACTTCTTCTCCATATATCCTAACAGATCTTGACCAAGAAAATAGTGTTATATAGCCCTTGCTCTAAGGATTTTTTTCGTTTAGTGTCCTTTTATCTCATAATAACATGTTGGAAATTGGAATATTTGAGGAGATAATAGTTTCTTTGATGGTTATTTTTCAAGTAGCCTAGATATCTGGTGCTATTTTATGTTTCAAGTAGCCTAGATAACATGTCTTAATTGTCTTAGGAGATAACAGCTGTGGTTTTCCTTTAATTGTTTACTTTCTGTTTAATGAATACTTGGCTATGCTTTACTTTGCTAATGCATTCTCGTTCTACAGATTTATCTCATGGATATTCTCATTTTTTACACTGTCATGTCAGCAATTGTTGGTGGTGTGATTGGTGCACGGGCTAGGCTAGGCGAGGTATTTGAGTTCCAAAGTGGCATCATTTTGAGGATTTAGCTTGTTTCTTTTCATTCTTTCAATTTTTTTGGTCGTTACTTGTCTAATAAAAGGTGTTTGGAGCATGAATGAAAACGGATTTGTAGTTTCCTCAACAAGAATCTCTTATTGTATAAATACTAAACCTGTTCACTTAAATCATTTGATGTATTGAAATATGAATTCTTCGTGCAAAGTCTCTTAAAATCTCCCTCCTTTACTTTGTCATATTTTCTTACATTTTCTAACATGATCTTCAACTACATCGATCTCAATGGACTCCAATGATGCTGGTATGCTCCATTACATGAAAACTCTTACAAGATGTGTCAAATTTCCTCTGAAAAGAAATATTTACTTCTGGATTCTTTTCTGGTGATAACTTTTTTTTTTTTTTTTTAATTCTTAGAAAAAGTTTGCTTGCTTGTTATTGCTTCTGATGACCACTATTCTAAACTGGACTTGAACTTAAAGTTCTACAACATACAATACAAACTTTGGCTTCGTGAAAAGCCAAAACAAAAAGTTTAGATCTTTAGCTTTGCTTCCTTGGTTCAAATATCTATGTTTACTTCTTTTATATGCACAAATACTGAGGATTTGAGATATGTACTCAATTAAGGGGTGAAAATTTGACTAGGAGGTTACAAGTCTTTTGAATGACCCGTGTTATATTTTGCTTTTCCTTTTTAAAGATTTGTTACAGTCTACATCTTTTTTAAGGGGCTTTTTTTCTATTTTTTTTCCTTTTAAGAAATCAAAATTTCTATGAATATGGAAGTCAGTTTATTCATGGTTTGTCTCTTCTTGCTGTAAACATTTATTATTGATGACTTGTTGCAGATTCGTTCAATTGAAATGGTGCATAAGCGTTTTGAAAGTTTCCCAGGGGCATTTGTAAAAAATTTGGTCTCACCACAAATAAAAAGGTGGGTTTTCTATGATATTGGTGTTTTCTATATAGCAAGCTGGTAGTTAGAATATCTTAGTTCTGTATTTATTCTTAATTTACATACTAATTAGCTTGGTGATATAGATCTGGTGGGTACTATAATTTAATTGTTAGGGAATCAAATTTCTCTTATTTTAAGACTGTTCAGTTGCTAAATATGTTTAGTAAGAGCTTCTTTGGTATTTTACTATTTGTTTGGGGCTATATATCTTTTGTTCAAGGACAATTTGTCACCTCATTTTGTATGTCTCCTGCACGGGGAGATTTGAAAGCATAAAGAATAGAAAGTAGCATTGTTGTAAATTGTTCGAGGGAGAGCACTTAGCATACCTGATATTTATATAAATAAAAGAATAAATATGTTTTAGTTTTACAAGAGTATAATAAACAATTAAACTATTTTCCTTGTCTATTGTTGATGATACTTTAATCAACATAATTCTCAATGACATTAATTATTACCGCTATTTTTGACACAGGATGCCTTATGCCTTGCTTTTGTCCTGTGCTTTATTTCTCTAATAAATTTGTAATTATGCTAGTTTTTTTTATCTATGCTCTTGACTCGTGATCTTATATAATGATTTTTTTGATTTAGTTGAAATGCAGCCTACACATGTTTTTTGTGGGAAAATTTGATTTTGTTTATGTTCTTTTTTCAGGATTCCCTTGATTGGACAGTCAACCCAGGTATTTTGGTTTTGTTAAAATAGGCCTTAAATAGGCTTTATTAAAAAGTTGTGTTGTACCTTTCTCTGTTAATATAAATATGAATAAGATAGGTTAATTAAGCCCTCTGAATAATGTCTCTTTTTTATTTATCTCAAGTTGGTACCAAAGTAGGTTGATCCCACTTAGTCTTGTCTGACAAAGTATACACTGTTTGACCTTAGCCCATTGCGATTTGTGTTGGTTGCTGTCACAGTTTTCTCCGGCGATCACTAGATTTGGAGTGTCTGTGAGGAACGACCAACCCCCGTAGTCATGAAAGCAGAATCTGCCTCACGTGCAACCTCAAGCACCTCCTTTTCATAGTTGCTAGTGCTTGACATCCACGTGCTGCCTTCTTATGGAGCGTTGTACCTCTTCTAAAGGGATTACCAGAGGGATGTTGTGCGACTCCATAGGGATTGCCTAACCTCCTAGTCCTTGTTTCGCTATTTGGTTCTCCCTTTCTTGCTTGGTTGAAGGGCAAATATGATTCTCCATCATGGTTTCTCTTGTATTTGCTGTTCGTGCTGGTCTCCTCTGCCAATATGTCTTCTAGACCTACCACCTTGTTTTCCAGTCAGCTTTGTGCTTTATTATGCCAATTTGTGAAACACAAACATATTGGGTACTCTAACGTTAAAGACATGTAACTCATTTTAGAAAAGGCTCATAATATTTTCGCAAATGATATTCAACACCTTCATGACTTTGGAATAGATTGGGCTCTCAAACAAATAAATCTCTAGATTATACTTTTATGGCTGAAGCTGAATCAGTCATTGTAGAATTGAAGTTGTTCTTGGAGATTGAGCCATTAGATGAGATTAAGAAGAAGCTTGACAAATTTTACATGGTTATGATCCTTCGTCCTCTGAATCTAGATTATGATCATGTTAGAGGTCAACTTTTATTACTTACTGGTGTAGGACCCAAATTACTTACCTCCTCTTATTACTTACCAATGTAGGACCCAAATGACTAGTCTAATGGTCCAAGGTGGATCCACTTATTGTCCCGTTACCTTTAGAAAAGGTACTGGTTTTACCTATAATCCGTATCCTATTTATAATTTTCTCAACTATCATAGGATGTCTCCTTCCTATTGTTGTTACATATCCTCTTTTGTCTTCTATTACTATTCTTAAAACTGTGAATGCAACACTTGATCATCGTGGGTGGTGATAATCTATGATTGCATAAAAGCACTCTTTTGACGATAATAGCACGTGAGTTCCCATTCCATCAAGGAAGAAGATGACAGGATGTCAATGGGTTTATGCCATTAAAGTTGGCCCTAATGATGAAGTTGATTGTCTCAAAACCAAGTTGGTTGCTAAAGGATACATTCAGGTCAATGGCCTTGATCATATTGAAACTTTTTCTCTAGTGGCCAAAATTACTACTATACGTCTTTTCTTTGCTATGGCAGCTATTTGTCATTGGTTGCTTCATCACTTGGATATTAAAAATGCTTTTCTTTATAACAATCTATAAAAGTAAGTCTACATAGAGCAACCTCCTCAGTTTGTTGCTCAGTGGTAGTCTAGTTTGGTTTGTAAGTTGCGTCGCACTATGGTTTGAAGCAATCTCCACGTGTTTTGAAAATTTAGCTATGTTGTTCAAAAACTTTTGGGATGTGGCAGATCATTCAATTTTTTACTGTCGTGTCTCCCATAGAAAATGTTTACTTTGTAGTCTATGTTGACTATATAGCTATTATAGAAAATGATATTGCTAGAATATCTCTCAACTAAAGGAACACTTGTGCAATTGTTTTCAGACCAAGGATCTGGGAAGTCTCGAGTATTTCTTGGGTATTGAAGTAGCCCAAAGAAATAAATATCCTAAAGATCACTATGATTCATTGTAGAGTAGTGGATTGTCCTATTGATCTAAATAAGAAATTAATGGCAGCACATAGAACCTTTCTCCAACCCAGAAAGATATCTAAGACTGGTTGGAAAACTTATATATCTTATTATTACTAAACCTCATTATTTTGTGTAGTTGGTGTTAGTAGTTAGTTTGTGAAGGTCCTTGTATTGATCACTGGAATGGCATGATTCGTATCTTAAGATAGCCGAAAAAGGATCCAGGGCAAGGTCTATTATATGAAGATGAAGGAAGTACCCAAATCTTTGGGTATTGTGGTGCTGATTAGACAAGATCTCTTATGGACAAACACTCTGCTATTGGAGATTGTGCTTTTGTTGGAGGGAAAGCAAATTGTTGTTGCCTGATTAACTACTGAAGTTTAATTTAGATAATGGCGTCTCTCAATTGTGAACTTGTGTGGTTAAAACAGTTTCTTATGAGATTCAACAAATGAACACGTATTGTGATAACCAAGTTGTTCTCCACATTGCTTCTATTCGAGTGTTCTATGAGAGGACCAAACACAGAAATTGATATTCATTTTATTTAAGAAAAGTTGTCCAATGAAATTTGTATTGAGTTTGTCAGATTCAATGATCAACTTGGAGATCCTTGAGAGGACCTTGGATTGAATTTATGTGTTCCAAGCTGGGTACATACAATTTGTATGCTCCAACTTGAGGGGTAGTGGTAGAATAAGCCTTAAATAGTCTTTCATAAAAATCTGTTTTGTGTTGTACCTAGGACTCTAGATATGACTTGTTTTTCACTCTTCTCTCTTGTCATTGTATTTGAGAACAACTACTGTTAATATAAATATGAGAACTTAAGAGATGAAAATTAAGCTCTCTAAGTAATATTGTCCCTTTGTATTGATCTTGAGTTTTTTTATTTTGTAAGGGAAGAGTATGCTAGTGTAAATTAAATATTTGTATGTTTTTTATGGCTAGTTATTTTAGTTGGTTCAGATTTGGGATGGCAAAAGAATCTGAATTAATGGGTATCCTCTTGTAAAACCGTAATGAATGCTGAATGGACATATTTAATGGATACCCGTGGGTAATTATTATGGGTATTTTAAAAACCCACTTCTAAATGGGAGAGGTACAAGTATCATGGTATCGAACCTGCGGATGTCGGCTACCCACTATCGATTGTTAGTGAATTTTATTTCGATATGATTAAAAATAGTCAAGTGATCAAAATAAAGTTAGTGGTGATAGAAATATTATCCATTGAAGAATTGTTTAGAATTTGGTTTTATATATTTATATTTCTTATTTAGACTTGCGAAATTACAGTTGTTTCTAAAAAGGTTAAGTTTTGAAAACTGATACTTTGTGGTGCAACTTATTTAAATTTGTTTTTTTATAACTAACGTTTGCACTAATATTTTATCACACTATTTATTTAGATTATACTTTAAAATCAATATTTTATGTGAGTTTATATTTTAAATAATTATATTTTGTTTTTTCTTTTTTTGTTGGTGTAGGTGATAAATAGATAAAATAACAGGATTTTTGTTATTTTTTGAAATTTGATTTAAACTGTTGTAGAAGCCTTTGGTGATTTTTGTATATGAATGGAGTTTTCCTTTTTAGTTTAGGGAAACTTCACTGCTTTATTGAAAGGGTTTCAGATTCAGTTGGTGGCAAATTCCTTATACCTACTTGTTTAAATTTTTTATTTTTTATGTATTTCTATCTCTTGGAATTTTTGACATTTTGTTTGGCTAATGAATGTGGTTGATTTGGTGCAGGATTCTCAAGATATGAACAAAGCATATGCTGCCATGTTTGCTCCATTTTGGAATGAGATAATTAAAAGTCTGCGTGAGGAGGATTTTATTAGTAATAGGTTAGTCGAAGGAAACTTGATGCTTGACAATGTCTACTAAAGATAAACTGCATATTGAAGTTCACAATTAGTTAGTTAGACAAGTAACGGCGAATTGTAGTGGAAGTATTTGATTCATGTAGTGGAAGTATTTGATTCATGCAATGGACTAAAATATGTAGACGTCCCTTGGACTAAAATTCCTCTGTTCTTCTTTCTGTTTTCTTGCAATGTAGTAGAAAAGATCATTGTTTTTCTCAATGGCTTTCTGGGCTCTTATCAAATTGTTTCTTTCTTTTTTTTTTCTTTTTTTTTCTTTTTTTTATCTCTGATAAAATGCCTTTCGTCTGTAAAAAATTGTGATATAAGCATACTTGCTCTGTCTCTTAGGGTTTCAAAATCTTGTCGGTTATAGGTGGCTTATTTGTTTATTTTTTACTATTACAGGGAAATGGACCTGCTTTCTATACCTAGTAATGCAGGAAGTCTGAGATTAGTTCAATGGCCATTGTTTCTTCTTAGCAGTAAGGTGGAACTTCTTATGCAATATGAATTACTTGAAATGAATATATGAATATAGTTTACTGGGATTCCATGTGTTAATCTGAATTAATATCTTAATGTTCAGATCTTGTTGGCGATTGACTTGGCTCTAGATTGCAAAGATACTCAGACAGATTTGTGGAACAGGATAAGTAAGGATGAATATATGGCCTATGCAGTTAAGGAATGCTATTACAGTGTTGAGAAAATATTATATTCATTAGTTGGCAACGACAATGAAGGAAGACTTTGGTATGAATTTGATTACTCATTCTCAGAAATTTTCACCATTCTATTTGAAATTTTTAAAGCTTTTTTATCGTCAAATGGGGAACCTTTTTCCAAGTGAAATATTTGTGTCAATATTGTTATTGATGAAACATACTGAAATTAGGGTTTAAGTTTCATATTTACGACAATGGGGAACTTTGTCCTGCTGTGAAAGAGGAGTTTTAGATGCAGTCCATGCAATTTTGAGTAGTATCCACTTGAGGAGTATGTTTTGAAATGCTAGGAGGGAAAAAAGACAGATGGGAAATATACTTGAATTTTCTAATTCCAAAATAATTTTGTTTGGATTCTATTATTATTTTGTGTTCTGCAAAACTAATAATCAAAATTTTGCTGGGTGAGCTTTCGATTGAAAACCTATATGTGAAATTAGGCCAAATGAAACATTAGTTAAGTGTGTTCTGAATTTTTTATGACAAGAAGACTTTTGACCATCTTATCTTTCCTGGCAAGGCTTGCTTAAATGTTTATTTCGTGGATTTCTTATTATATTAGAAAATAATAGTTTTGAAATGACCCTATAATTAAGCACCCTTTTAGTGTATTTATGTATCTGAAATGTTGAGGGATTACTTTGCTCCTATGTTTTCTTTTCATTGTTTTTTTATTTTTTTTTTGTGCTTTACTCATTGTTTAAGAGGACTTTTTACCTCCAAATTGTTATTATTTCTTCTTTGGCTTAATGAATTTTCCTTTTTTTGTGAGTAAAAAAACATGAATAAAATTTTATTGGATGACTACACACACACACTAATTCTGACGAAGAACATTAACTTCTTAGACTTAAATTCCAGGGCATTATGGATTAATTAATTACCTTAGTAATATAATTTCTATATCTGATCTAACACTATGTTCGGTTACCATAATCTGAGATAGAAGATGGGATCTGATCTAACATTATGGATTTTTTGCTTTAGCTATATATGTTTGTTTGATGAAAGATTACCGATATTTTGACAGGGTGGAAAGAATTTTTCGTGAGATCAATAACAGTATTGTAGAGGGTTCACTTGTTATAACCTTGTCACTAAAGAAGCTTCCAGTTGTTTTATCAAGACTTACGGCGTTGACTGGACTCCTGGTAATTTGCCTGTTTACTACTATTTTTAATACTCTTGAATTTGAATACTTTTGTGTCTAGAATATATTGAATTGGGTTTCTAATTCGCAAGTTTCCCTGAATTTGAGTTGGTCCACCATTTTTTTCATTGTTCTTGTTGTGCGAGTTTGACTAAATCTCTCATTATTTGTTGTGAAGATTTTTACTGGTTTCTAGGCCTAGAAATGTAACTTATGAGTTTGAATACAATTTCAACAACCTCATTCATGTTGTATGGAGGCAGAATTAGCTACCTTGTGCTAGTGTGTCTTGAATGAAAAAACTGATAGTGAACTGAATGTTTACAAGCTGAAAAGGAGTTGTAATTCTCTGTTACAGAAACCTATGTATAGATATGATAATTACAACTGTAATTAAGAAAATTCAGAAAAGTCAGTTTTTATAACTGATAGTAAACAGAAAAGAGAAATATCTCTAAAAGTAGGAGACAATCAAATTTAGTGGTATGCAAAGTGTTTGTTTGCTCCTGAATAAAATTATGTCGTATGCTTTTATTATGGTAAAATATTTGATCAAGGAAATCATAGAAACATACGGACTATGCTATCGTTTAGTTGTGTTTTCAAGATTTCTTAATATGTATTTGATGAGGATGCATTTTTCATTTATTTATTTCAGATTCGAAATGATCTGGAACTTGCTAAAGGTGCTGCAAAAGCTGTACATGACCTGTATGAAGTTGTGACTCATGAACTGGTATCTTCAGATTTAAGGTATATGCTTGCAACCTATGCTTAGAGTAGTGTCATTTTGGAGTTGAACTAGCAATTTTTGTCTTTAAATGCTTTTTGTTTTGATTTTGTCCTATGCTTGTTTGATTCAATTCAGTGTTCTACCCTATACTCTGTTACGGCATTTGTCCTTGTACTATAATAATGTTAGATCTTACTGTTAAGTTGTCAGAAACTTGGTTATGAGATCATGAATTTGGTTATTCAGCCACTGTCCTCTTCTTTGTCTCGCTGAACACTAGGTTAATTCATCAAAAGACGAGGATGGAGGTTAAAGTTGAAAAAGCCAAATTTAAATCACTTTTTTTAACTTACTGAAATTATTGAGGGTTTATGATCAAGATATCTAAACTTATGTAATTTCATCATCTAAAACCAAAGGTTGAAAGTCTGAGCATAGAAAAACATTTTGCCATGGCTGATTTAAAACTCCCATTTTTAGTCCTCTTATTGAGATTGATTGTGCTTTCCTCTAGATACTGGATTGCATTCAACAAATCAACATGTTGTAACTGTTTCGTTTGGAAAAGTAAGAAAATGAATTGGATTGTTCTTAGTAACTTGTTTTTCCTGTCATTTTGCTTTGGACAATAAAGCCTTACATTCTGAAAATAATTGACCGAATTATCCAGTGCTTCCTCTTGTCTAGTATACAACCTTTACCTTGAAGTGTTGTGGCTTACACTTTGAGAATCAGATGTGTCAATATGACGCAGTTTGCTGTTACCAATAACCCATTTTCCAATGAGGTTCTTGGGAACTAATGTGAGATTTAACACAACAATAGAAGGAAAAACATAATATGAAAAAGTCAGCAGATGAGATTGAAATCAACCTTTAACTTAGATGATGAGAATACTAATTCTGTCTCTTATTTCTGAACTTCTTGTAAACTTCTTAATTTTCCAGGGAGAATCTTGATACATGGAACCTTTTAGCCAGAGCTAGGGACGAGGGACGACTTTTTTCTAGGATAATTTGGCCTAATGATCCTGAAATTGTAAGTTCCTTCAATTTGCATTCGATTCATCCTTTTTGTATTTAAATACATTAATGCAATTTTTCTGGTTGTAGAAAGAGCTTGTGAAGCGGTTGCATCTTCTTCTTACTGTCAAGGATTCAGCTGCTAATGTTCCAAAAAATCTTGAAGCCAGGAGAAGACTAGAATTTTTCACAAATTCATTATTTATGGATATGCCTTCAGCAAAGCCTGTTAGTGAAATGTTGCCGTTCAGGTATTTGCATGGGTATCCGTATGGTTTGCGGTGAATTTTCTTTTGCTTCTTTCTTGTCCTCCATATTCACCTTTTCCTTTTGTTTTTTATTTGGTATAGTGTTTTCACTCCATACTATAGTGAAACTGTGCTTTATGGTACTTCTGAATTGCAAAAAGAGAACGAAGATGGAATATCTACTCTTTTCTATCTTCAAAAGATATTTCCAGGTAAAGTGTCTTGTCCTCGTATCCCCCCCCGCCCCCTCACATGTCAAAGTTCGGAACACTTGTTAGGCTCCAGTTATCATTATTAAAGATTCATTATTTTTTGCATTTCTCTTAAAAGTTGTTTTTGTTCTTGAAGGTTCATTCCTAGTTGGTTTCCATATAAATTACATCACTTCCATGATTATTTCATTCTGTTTCCTAATTATAGTCATTTCTATAGGGTGAAGAAACAAATAGAAATTGAACTTATCTTCTTATTATCTGTCAAGATGCAGTTATACTAAAAGTAGAATCTGTTAAGAGATTGGTGAAGGACAAGAGATGGTTTTTGCTATCTTGAACCATGTCATTTTGGGATTGAGCTTGAATAATTTTTGTATGTCAGATGAATGGGAAAACTTTCTTGAAAGAATTGGTCGAGGAGCATCCACAGGGGACGCAGAACTTCAAGAAAGTTCGAGTGATGCCTTGGAACTTCGTTTTTGGGCTTCTTATCGAGGGCAGACTCTTGCTAGGACAGGTCAGAAATTCTTAGGATATCTTTTTGTCTTCCTTTCTGTTTTCGTAAGACAGAAGTTGAGGCATAACTACTGTATTTCCAGTGCGTGGTATGATGTACTATAGGAGGGCTTTAATGCTGCAGAGTTTTCTCGAGAGCAGATCAGTAGGAGGTATTTGAATATGAACGTTCTACACTGCAGTTTGTTATTCTGATTTTGGTTTTAATGATGTTTGACATAGATATTTGCTGGCTATCTATTGTATCAACAGTGGACAATTTTTCCCAAAACAACTTCTTTACAAGTCAAGATTTTGAATCTTCTCGTGAATCGCGGGCACAGGCAGATTTGAAGTTTACTTATGTTGTATCATGCCAAATTTATGGTCAACAAAAGCAGCGGAAGGCAGCAGAGGCTGCAGATATTGCTTTATTGTTACAGAGGTATCAATTTGTGTGCTCATTTTTTCCAAGTGCTATAATACTCTAAGAATATGAATGTATATTATATACGGGATTCCATATTTTGTACCTCTGCATGTGTTTTGAGGAAGCATTCGGCCACTGACCTTTTTAATTTGTTTGCTTGAGAATTTTATTATTTTATAGTGTAAGTTGTTCTAATTAGGGTTCATTTTATATCCAAGTGATATGAACTTTATGTGGAATCCATATCACTGAAACATTGATAGTTTTAGTCTCTGACTCTATAAACACCCCAATGCTGTCTTTGATATGCATAATTTGGTCACAGAACAATAGGCAATGACTCTTTTACATTTTCTTCATCTTGTATAGCAGTACTATAACATTGCGTACCTTAACTAACTCTCAGTTAGTTAGAGATGATAAAATTTTGTGAGAGCATAACTGCTCTATAGTAGTCAATAGCGCTTGTAGAGGCCTCTATCATGGCAGAGCATCGCAGAGCAAAATTGTAGCTGGACAACAAGTGGATAGTGTTTCATTTTAAAGTCATGGTGCTATTGTGGTAGAGTGGAGTGGCGCAGCATGATGTTCTGTGGAGCATTTGGTCTTTGAGATCTAAAGCTTGGAGGAAACATTCAAAAATGTCATTATTTAGTTGTTAGTGAGGGTAGTTTTGAGTTTTGATATGTTTTTTGGGTTGTATTATATCTTCTGAAACAGAAGCATTTCCGGGCAAGCCCTAAAGCCACTCAAGAGGAAAAGGGGTGAACCTTCTGAGCAACGTCCCAATGCTTTCCTTCTTTATTTCTTCTGTGGCAATTTTTGATTTTGCACGGTCCAGCCCACTCCAGCAACCCTTCTTTATGTTCTTTTTGTTTTTTCTTATTCATTTCCTTTCTTGTGAATATAATGTCTAAATCTTACAGTTTATTTTCTCCTTTCTTTGCTCTATTTCCTCCCTTTCTTTGTTTACTGTTTACGAACTGTTTAGACCTCATTTTTAGAGGGGAAAAAAAGAAAAGGAAAAAAACTGAAGTAGGATAACTATGATTAGTGCATGGATTAATAGTTATTTTTCTGTTATATATAAATGTGTACTTATTTAATATATATGTATAAAAAGTATTAGAATAGCTGTTTTTACATATGCTGAGAATGAAAGTGTTTTCAGTTGGGTTGATTATCATTTCAACCAGTAACAGATTTTCCACTCTCTTTCACGTTTTACTCTATTTCTAATATGGTATCAAGATCATAGCACGATCCTTGAACCCCCTTAACAATGGCTCCCGATGACAACTCTAATCTTCCTTCACCTCCTCCTCCACCACCATACAATGCTGAACCAATGTGATCGGTTCCACCAGCAATAAATGCTTCATCATCCTCTGTCACCTTTTTGCACTCTTTATCTGAGAAGTTGGACACTGCCAACTATCTTCTATGTTGCCAACAAATAGGTCCTGTAATTAATTATATCACTACCTGGTTAATCCTCAGACTCCACTGAAATATGTCATGATATCTGATTGCGATTTGGATCATGTCTTTAATTCCTATCTTGTTTAGGAACAACTTGATTAACTCCTTTTGTGGCTTCATTCGTCACTCTCACACGACATGGTTATGCATGTCATTGACTTTTTGGAGAAATTCCATGCCTACTTTCACTTGCAGACTAATGCAAAAGGGTGACAGCATCACACTAACCTTCAAAGCACTAACTTGGAGAATCATACTGTTCTTGAGTTTCTCCTGCATATTCAGGCTCTTTTTAGTTTATACACGACAATAGGTTATGTTGTTTCCTCCAAGAACAGCTCAATATAATTCTCGAAGGTCTCCTTGAGGAATACATATCTTGTCTCTGGTTAGTGATACTCAAACACTTGAAAGTTTCACTCCCCACTCCCAATCATTATGTGCTTCTATCTCCACAGTATAGGCCAAAGGAAACTTGGACCACCTCCCTCCATTGCACCACAATCTATGCTTGTCAGGGCTGTTACATATGGTCCCTCAGCTTGGTACCCAGACTTACGAGCAACTCATCATGTTCAAATGTCTCAGAACATTCCGCAAGTTCCCTTTGGACAACCTGAGCAAGTTGTATTAGGATGATCAGGGCCTGAATATCATCACTCCACTCGTAAAACCAAATTCTCCTTGCCAATTAATCCTAATATCTCTCTTATTGTAACTAACCTACTCTACGTTCCATCTATAACCAAAGATAACTCAGTTTTCTTTGAGTTTCATCCATCTTTTTGTTTGGTGATATGTAGTCAGTTTTATTTTATTTGTGTAAATAATAGAGGGTTTCTTGATTACTATTTCAGTGTTTCATTTTTTTCAATACTTTTTGGTGCTATCTATTATGAAACATTAAGATTTTTTCTTTATTATCAGGAATGAGGCACTTCGAGTTGCTTTTATTCATGCTGATGAAAGTACGACTGATGCAAACAGTTCAAAAGTGTTCTATTCAAAGCTTGTCAAAGCGGATATAAATGGAAAAGATCAGGTGGAGAAAAACTATCTTTGCTAGTCTGGGATATCATATTCTTGCTTTCTCCACTATAAGTTATTATTCTATTCTAATTGAAGAAAATTCTAGTTTTATTTTGTATATTTTATTTTTTACCGTTTTAACTTGTTTTTCATTTCTCTGACATGTTCTTTATTTTCACCTTGTATATAGGAAATATATTCTATTAAACTTCCTGGAGATCCAAAGCTTGGAGAAGGAAAACCTGAAAACCAAAACCATGCCATAATTTTCACTCGTGGTGAAGCTGTTCAAACTATTGACATGAATCAGGTAAAGACCCGTCTTATATGATCATTTCTTTTCTTGTTTGTTCTCTTTGCATCTTTTATACATTTTTTTATTACAAAATGTTTTAAATTGTGGTACAAGGACAAATAAAAAGGAATTAAGGCAAAGAAACTCTTTTTAGTTCTATGCTTTGTCATGTTGGGAATATATTTTAGTTATAGACTTTTCTTTTCTTTCCATCTGAATTTTCATATTTCGTTGTGCATTTTTAGATAATTTGAAAAGGCTTAACTAGCTATATAAAATCTGGTTAAAATTTTCTTATTTGGTTGCACTGTTGAATTACTGAATATTTAAATCTGGTTAAAATTTAGTACTTCCGTCACTTAACTCCATGTAAAAATATGTTTCTTAATCATATGTTTCTCTTAAAGACTTGAACATATTATAAAGTATGGTACATTCTCTGTATTTGTTTATTAAGACTTGGCAAAATATGTCATTAACCAGGCTGTCGTAAATGAACTTCATGTTGAGGAAATTAAGTTTATGTAATTTAATCTGATAAGTTGTTTTTGAAGGACAATTATCTTGAGGAAGCAATGAAAATGAGGAATCTACTGGAGGAGTTCCATGCGAATCATGGCCTTCGCTCTCCAAGCATTCTTGGAGTAAGGGAACATGTTTTTACAGGAAGGTTTGGCATTGACATTTTTGAATTTGATAAACAATGTGACACTATTGAGCTTTCACTGTTTCTATCTTGCTTTTATATTGCTTGCTTGATACCTGCTGCAGTGTTTCATCGTTGGCCTGGTTCATGTCAAATCAAGAAACTAGTTTTGTAACCTTGGCACAACGAGTTTTAGCAAATCCTCTCAAGTAAGTTTAGTTTGGTGTTGATTGTCAATGGAATTGATAAGCAAAATTTTCTCATTATTTAAAACTGGCCAATTCTTAGCGTAATATATCTGGACATGTATGGCCAACATTTAGTATGGAATTGTAAAGGTGTAATATTGTAATAATGCCATTTATTCCTGAATTTTGATTTGGCGAATTTACTATCCAGTTAGCTAAAGTGCAGGGCTGAATATTATCTTGCATTAAACTGTATTTATATGAGCATTCTCCATGGTAGAATTCAGCTTTTTACTATACACTTTTTTTAGTTTGGCATTGATAGTCTGTACTGGACAAGATTAGTGAAAGTAATTGGTGAATGTGACATATTAAAATGCCAATGTCTTCATTTTAAATTTTATATGTGGACATATTAACTACATGTGACATGTAATGAATGAAATATTTATTGATGAACAACTAGCTTGTGCTATGATTCTCCTGTAAACTTAAAATGCCAATGTCTTCATTTTAAATTTTATATTCTATAAAACAATGCATTTTTGTAAATCTTTGGAATTAATTTATCCTTTATTTGGTTGGGAATAAAAATCTTGCAGAGTTCGTATGCACTATGGACACCCTGATGTATTTGACAGAATATTTCACATAACTCGAGGAGGGATTAGTAAGGCATCACGTGTTATTAATATTAGTGAAGATATATATGCTGGTGAGAATTATATTTGTGAACTATTTTCATTTTAGGTCACCCTGTATTTTCTATCTTAAGACATGCTATGTTCTTTGAAATCTGATGTAGTATTAGGATATAGTATTTGCATAAACAGCAGGATATTATGGGGTCATTTAAGTTCATATCAATTTGAGAACTAACCTATTATGATGATTCCTGCCATATTTTCGATGAAGAGCATGTGTTTTTGAAAGGAGACTGTATTTCCACATGATCAATGCTATTGTGAAATTTAAAGTGCACGTATTAAGGAAAAGATGAAAGAATCTACTTAAGATGGTTTGTTCATGTGAGGAAAAGACCAATAGAGTCCCCGTAAGTAAGTTGATCAAAAAGATGCCAATCCAGTAAACAGAAGCTACAGGAAGAACATGAAAACTCTGGGAAACCATTACATGAAAAAACTGGCTTAAAATGGAATTTAATCTGTTGTTGAACATAATAGTGAGATTTGATCTGTGTCGTCGACCTCACATGGTGGAGAAAAAGGCTTTAGTTTTTAATTATGAAGAAATGAAATTAAAAAATAGCATGGACAAAGGTGGACAATGGGTAATTATTATCAAATTGGTGATATGCTTTTAAAATGTAATATTATAAAATGCTTAGGATTGGGGATTTTTTTCTCTTCGTAGTGCTTTTTTAGTTTTATGTTGTTCTATTTCTGTGTAATTAATCTCATGGATTCAAGTCATGGTATACTGCAGGTTTCAACTCCACATTGCGGCTTGGAAATATCACACACCATGAATACATTCAGGTTGAAAAATATACGTAGCAATTGGATGCTTTTTGCATTCACTTTAGTGTAATTCTTCTTTCTCTTGTTCTAACTGTTATCTTCTGTAGGTTGGAAAAGGAAGGGATGTGGGGTTAAACCAGATTGCACTCTTTGAGGGAAAAGTGGCAGGTGGTAATGGAGAGCAAGTGCTTAGCAGGGATATTTACAGGCTTGGACAACTTTTTGATTTCTTCAGAATGCTTTCTTTCTTCTTCACAACTGTTGGTTATTATGTCTGCACCATGGTATAGTTCTTAGGCTCCGAAATTTTTGGTTGAAATGAGTAACATTGACTTGTCTTGATTGTCTAATAAATTTTATTCTTTGTTCTCTTTCAGATGACTGTTCTTACCGTATATGTATTCTTATATGGAAAAGCATACCTGGTAATTCAATAAAACTTGTTCAGTTATCTTTCTGTCTTGCACCACCTTTTGGACTCCTTCTTGTATTGTATTACCTTAGTGTAGAAGGATATAAATAATATCCTGCTGGTTATTTGATATTTATCTTTCTATCAAATTTTCTTTTCTACACTAATAAATTCTTAGCTTGCTTTTACATAAATAGTTTGATTCTATTATTTTTATGCAAATTTCCTGACATGATGCTAGGTTACCATTTAGTTTGACTTCTTCCTATATTCTGTAATACTAAAATCACTTTTGCACTGACTTGTAGCATTTTAGTTGCGGATACTGTTACTTTTATCTTTTTTTAATTAAAAAATGGTTGTGCTAAGCTAATGCATTACAATTCTAATAATTAACACTGAAGCACCCTAATTAGCAGCTATCATATGTAGCACCCGGACTCCATCAAAGAAAGGAAAAAAAATAGAGTGGGGGGACTATGCCAAAACCTACTAAGAAAACCTATAGCATATGGAATTACAGAAGGGGTGGTATTTATCTTGCCATGTGCAACAAAGTCCTTATGCGGCAATTGGCAAGTTTTATTATTTAGTCACCTTTTAGCGTTGTGAAATTTAATAGTAGGTAAAGATTTTATTTTCATTTGGTTTGCATGTTATATCCACAATTTTGATGCAAATATTTTGCTGAAATTTTTCCAAACACTACAATTTGGCTATAAATCTCTATTTTTTTGCTTTTCCTTAAAAACTGAATTTCTTGATGACGCTTCCTCTTTCAGGCGTTTTCTGGTCTTGACGAAGCTGTCTCTGATAAGGCAAAATTGGCGGGTAACACAGCACTTGATGCAGCTTTGAACGCTCAATTTTTGGTTCAGATTGGCGTTTTTACTGCAGTACCAATGATAATGGGTTTTATACTTGAATTAGGATTGCTGAAGGTTAGTTTACTTCTGTGATTGTTCCTGATGCATTTTAGGAAGTTTTATATTAGCCTTGCTCTGTATCCTTACAGTATCTTACTATTAATACTAGGATTGTATAGGTAGAAACAATCCCGTAACTACAGGGATTTGTCCCAAGAATAAGTTTTCCCTCTTTCCTAAAATTTTCAGCAAGTTCATTTATATATAAATCTGATGTATCTCGTTAAATAATCTATCACAAATTATTCCTAAACTAAAGATGGTATCAGAACTCTTGATCTTTAGGAGCCTCTAACCGTGCAACCCAACCCTATGCACAACCTTCATTCCTGCATGACAACCTAACGCTAAGGCGCTGCAACTATTGTTGCATGATCCTCATCTTCTCCCTTGTGCCTTGATTGCCGAAATCATGAACCCTACTCTAGAAACTGAGACAAGTTCCAGAATCCTGGAGAATTGCAGAATGTTCATTCTGCTTATTGGTTAAATGGAAATAATGGATCTCAAATGGTCTTAATTCATTAAGAACATTTTGAAAGGAAAAGGTAAGGTTAATCACTTAACTGATAATGGTCCTTATGAAAACTCCATAATCATGGCATGACTATGGAATTCAATGGTTCTAGAGATCAATGGTATTTACATGTTCCTTACATCTGCAAAGGGGGTTTGGAAAGTTGTAAAACTAACCTATTCTAAGGTCAAGGATGTTGCTCAAATCTATGATATAAAGGTGAAAATCGTGGCTGTCAAACAAGGAAACAAATCAAAGGCATTATTTATGCTCTCATAAGCATGATGGTGGGTTGGGTGTGATCAATCTTAGAGAAGAAATCAATATATACATACTTAAGTTGGCTTGAAGTTTTACTTATGTTATTTTGAATTGTTGCCGGGTTCTGAGAGCACGTTTCCTAAATAAGTATAATAAAAGGATTGCTCTCTTTAAATCTTCATATGTTTTGGCGTGGTATTAATGATTAGCATCAGTAGCACAGTTTATGCAACCTTCATGAGGAAAGTTTGGGTCATCTTTTCTTTGAGTGCGTTTTTGCTAAGACTCTTTGGTCCTTAATTAAATTTTGTTTTTCCTTATTTCTCTTGCTCTTCTATTAATATATTCTGTCTTTTCTCTGGAAGAGCTAGCCCTATAATTTGTGACATTGGCCTTAATGTAATAACCTTCGTTATTAAGATTATTTGCAAAGCTAGAAATCATATGATGAGTTTTTGCCTGTCATTCTTGAAATAGAGATCTCTAAAGCTAAAAGCTACAAACGTGTCTGGCTTGAATGTGACTCGTCTTTAATTTGCAATGCTTTCCTATGAGAGTAATAAATGTAGTGATGGTTTTGCTAACATTGGTCTTGTTAATAGATTGGTTTTTCTTTGGTTTGTTTCTTAACCTTCCAGGATTCGTTTTAACTTCTTTAGAAATCAAGTAAGCCTCCGGGAGTTTAGGTTTTATTAGTGTTTGGAGGCTAATTTTTCTTTGCATGAGTTTCGGTTTGATCCTCTCGTGGTCTTTGTATCTTTTTCTTTTCCTTGTTTTTGGAGTTTTCATGTTGTGGCACGTGATTGATGAAACTTTAATGTAACAACTAGGTTCTCAAAGGATCTCAACTAGCATGATCTTATTGAAAAACAAGGAAACAAATCAGTTACAAATATGGCAATCAACTCTAATCCCTATGGATGGAGTTGGATCATTACAGGATATAAAAGCAAAGTGTCCATAAGACTCAATAATTGTTAAGGAGTATATTGAACACGATAGGTCTATGATTTCTTGGTTGGCCCAAATTTTTTAATATAACTAGGTCTAGATTCAAATACTGGGGGAAAGGAGAAAATTGCAACACTTAATGAAGTGGTAGCTATTGTTCGAAGTGAAGAAAGCAAGAGAGAGTTGATGCTGAAGACTCCAAATACTGAGAGTTCAACCTTCGTGGTTGAAAAAGGAATCTTTCATGTCCGTAGATTGTCCACCAATTTAGTTTCTTTACAAAATCTCGTAGAGGATCTCTCATGTAATGATTGAGAATGAATGGCCTTTACCACATTGTGGATCACAATTTTCCTACTGAGAGTGAACTAGGATCATTAGGATCCATATGAGCCAATTTCAAGCCATAGAGGAAAAAAAATGCAAACTACGACCGTACAAAAGAACTGTTTGTCAAGAGATCAAAAAACTCAGAACTACTCAAAACAGAGCCGAATAGGATGACACCACCCATTGGGATGGACTCGGGGTCTTTGCGAGCCCATCTTTGGCAGTGGTTGTGGGTTGGTGTCACCGAATAAGGGCATGTGGGCTACACCCTCTAACTTTGGTAGTGGCACGTGTTGTCTTTTGAAGGTTATGTAACTACTGCCATTGTGATTGTCGTTGTGAGGTGCGCCTTTATGTCCCACCATTATCTTCAGGGATGTACTCAGTGCCTGGCGGATGGTGGTAGCTCCAACACCAACTTGAATAATGAGACAAACTAAAGAAATATATTATTAATTACATTCTCAACTCCTCTGTTTTTAAGAATCACATTCTCTTAAAAGAGGAAATAAAATTTGTTGGAACGAATGTGTAGAATCTAGGGATACTTTTCCTAATTACTTTCGAGATATTAGGATAATTTTATCCTACTAATTCCCTATTTACATCAAAACTGATCCAAACCAAATATGGCTGATAATGCCCAGTTATGAACTGGTTGTTTCCAAAACTTCTCTTCAGCGTTGTAATTGAAATGGTTTGCAATAGTCATTTATAATGCCAGTTTTGGTGAAGGGTTCTGGAAGAATTGATTGTTTTGGTATGGTTTTGACAACTATGCTTCTGTTGTTACATTTATCAAATATATTTCAGTTTTATTAATATAACTCGCTCTTCTCATTTCCTTCTTCCCTAATCTTGAACCTATAATTCTACGTGATTGTTAATGTCTTTATAAACGTATGATTCTTGTATATTCTATTCTTATAAGGTCTAAATATGGTCTGTCTTGTGAAATGTCTGCAGGCTGTTTTCAGTTTCATCACAATGCAACTACAGTTGTGTTCTGTCTTCTTCACGTTCTCATTGGGAACTAGAACTCATTATTTTGGACGTACCATTCTCCATGGGGGTGCAAAAGTATGCTTATTTTTATTTGTTTACTCTTTTGGAAAGCTCAATATCTAGTTATTCTGAGCGACTTAGATTTGTGTTGGATTTTTTTACCATAGTATCGGGCTACTGGTAGAGGCTTTGTTGTTCGTCACATAAAGTTTGCTGAAAACTACAGACTATATTCTAGGAGTCACTTTGTCAAAGCGTGAGTAAATTTTTTCTTGATTTATAATTTTTTTTTTTTTTTTTTGGTTGAGGTTGAAGGAAACTGCATTGTATTGATTATTAATTATGTGCAATGCAACAGGCTTGAAGTGGCACTGCTTCTTATAGTTTATATCGCATATGGGTATGCAGAGGGAGGTGCTGTTACCTATGTTTTGGTAACTCTTAGCAGTTGGTTCCTTGTCATTTCTTGGCTTTTTGCACCTTACATTTTCAATCCCTCTGGTTTTGAGTGGCAAAAGTAAGTCGCCTGCTATTTAATCACTTCATTGGTTTTAATGCTTCAATTTCTTGATAGTAAACACCTAATTTGGCCCTCCAAAAGAGTATAAATGTTATTTTGATCTTCTGATTATTAATATATTAAAATGTTCCTTCAATTTTAGTTTTGGATGTCAAACCAATGCTTCTGGTGGACCAATTAGATGTCAAAAGTGGCATTTGATGACTAATATAATATAAAAGTATTGACATACGGAAGGTCACTTTTATGTCTTCATTATGAAAGTAGCAAACTATGGCAATTACGTATTTTTTTTAGAGGACCAAACCGGATTTTTTTGATTTTTTAGTTGATTGCAGCTAGATTTTTAAATGGGTCCTTTCTTATGTTTTTGGAAGGTGCTGAAATTATACTGTTGTCTGAACAATTGTTCATCATTCTAATCTTGATTAGCTGGTAAACAGGACTGTGGAAGATTTTGATGATTGGACAAGTTGGCTTCTTTACAAAGGAGGCGTAGGGGTAAAAGGAGAAAATAGTTGGGAGTCTTGGTGGGACGAAGAACAGGTTAACGTTACTTTTTCACTTGATTGTAATAAGTTTGGGGTCAAAATGGAGCAATACTTTTTCTCTCTAGCTATATTAAAGGATTTAATTAAATTTTCAACCACATACACGTATATATAATCTCAGTTATTTTTCATGTACAACATGCTACAATAACCTTCACGCAGAGGCCTGATCTATTAATTTAATATGTAATAGTGCTTAATCTTTATGCAGATGCATATCCAAACTTTCAGGGGTCGCATTTTAGAGACAATTTTGAGTGCAAGGTTCTTCTTGTTTCAATATGGTATTGTGTATAAGCTGCATCTTACTGGAAACGATACATCACTTGCGGTAAAAAATTATCTTCATCTCTGGAATTAATATTTGTCATGTATTTAGTCCTTGTAGAAAGCATAATATAAATTTCTTCTTTGATCGAGAACAAGTTATATGTTCTCATATTTGTGAAAAGGCTTATGACTTCTAGTATTTCATTAATAAGAGCTTATATTGTCTGTGTTATTTTTTTTAGGTATATGGATTCTCGTGGGCTGTCTTGGTTGGAATTGTCTTGATATTTAAGGTTTGGACTTTTCTTAATAATATGATCTTTTTCACAATTTCTGTTTTGTGGGCAGCATCTTTATCTTTCTCCTTTATTTTTTTTTAAACACGTCTTATTTTAGTATTCTAATATTTCTTTGCTTTGCAGATCTTTACCTATAGTCCAAAAAAGTCTGCCGATTTTCATCTAGTGTTGAGATTTTCCCAGGGAGTTGCATCTATAGGCCTTGTTGCAGCTGTGTGTCTTGTTGTTGCCTTTACTACACTGTCAATAGCTGACCTTTTTGCAAGCATCCTTGCATTTATCCCTACTGGATGGGGAATATTGTCAGTAAGTTCTGATTTATTTGTATATGAATTTTATTTTGATAATGGATGTCTGTGTTGGAAAACTACCTTAATTGCAGATTATCAGATTTAGTTATTAGTATCTAGAAAAGGCCGGTGTTTTGGTGCCCCTGCATCGTTATTGGATTCTGCATTAAGATTTGTCTCACATGCATCCATATGCTCATATAATACTTTCAAATGAAAAGTGTTGTTGATGTTTCTATCAAAAAGAACCAATAACGGTGTTCCATAAAAATCCCATATTGAACCTTTATAATAAAGTGTGATGGATGGTATTATTGCAAGGGTTTTCCATAAAAATTCTCACCAGGAATACATTATTATATGATGTGGTCTTACTGTCTCAACAATTCGCCTAAGTAGTACTGTAAAACTCATCGATCACTCTTATTGGTGCTTGAGATTGTCAGTCATTCTAAAATTCCTTTTTTTTTTTTTTTGGTGAATCAAGCTACGTTGTCACACTTCTAGGAAGAGTCAACGGACCCAAATGACTAATATTTTTTATTTTTGCATCATTTCTTGCATTCGAAGCAAATTACAGCTTCTAACATTTGTAAAATTTTCTACACTTTTCAGTTGGCAATTACATGGAAGAAGATAGTTTGGAGTCTGGGCTTGTGGGATTCTGTCCGTGAGTTCGCTAGAATGTATGATGCTGGAATGGGTATGATCATCTTTGCACCAATAGCATTTTTATCATGGTTTCCTTTCATTTCCACTTTCCAATCTCGCCTTCTGTTCAATCAAGCCTTCAGCCGTGGTCTTGAAATCTCTCTCATCCTTGCTGGTAACAAAGCCAATGTTGAGGCTTAGAACTTTTCATCTTACATTGTATCAGTGCGGGGTTTGTAAATTATAGATGTATATTATTTTGTAGTTCAGTTGTTGTACATTTAGTCTAAAAAAAATGGAAAAATGTTTTTTAATGGATTTGTTAGTTTTGTCTTCTTCATCAGGTCATTTTCTACTATTCATCTTGTCCGGTTGGCTTAGATGCACACCAACGCATCAATTGTATCATTCTGTCGTGTAGTTTTAGTTACACTATGGTCTTACACAGAGCTTGCAAAACTCAACAGATAAACTAAGGATTTTGGGCCTAAATTAAAAAATATTTTATTTTAAAATTATATTTAAAAATAATTTTTAATTAAAATTTTAAAATATGTTAACTAAATCTTATGTTTATATTGATACTATAAATATTCTTTAATAAATAATATTTTTGAAATTTGTTACAAATAGATTAATAATATTTTTATTTTTAAATAAAATATTGAATAGTTAAGAAATTTAAAGGTTAAAATTTTTCATGTATATTTATTTTTATACGTTTTCATCGAATTTTTTCATTTATTTCTTTTTTTTATCTAATTATTTAACTTATTTTTCGTTTTGGTTCTTATGTGTTATTGCTTTTTAAGTTGAATGCTTGATTGTTTGATTGTTATTAATTTATTTAATTTTGAAGTTGTTTTATTATTTTATATGATGTATTTATCTACATTTCTTTATTTTGAAGCTCGTAAAATGAAAAATTGGGATTTGTATTGATTTTTTTTTTCTAATACGTAAAGTAAAAATTAAAATCAAATTTAAGGAGAATATTGATAGCAAATTGAGACTTATTAATAGAAAAATGTTTTATTAGAGTAACTATTATAATCTAAATACTTTCATGTATTTAAAATTACATTCAAAACTTGTCTTATAAAAAAAACATGAAATAAGAATTGGTTCATTTATTTTAGAAATCTAGATAGAATATTTTGCATTTTGTTATAAATTATTTAATGTTGTTTGTATAAGTAAGCTAACCAATCCTTTAAAAGAGCTTTTTATAATTTAAATTAATAAAATATTATTTAAGATCAACAAGTTAACAATAAAAATTAAATGAATTAATTATATTGTCTGTTAAAAAATATATATTATTAATTATAATAATTAATAAATAATTTTGTATCAAAAAAAATTAAAAATTAAATTTTAAATAAAAATACCATAATTTAATCAATTGTTTTATTGATTTATAAAAAAAAAAACTTATATTTTAATTTGTTTCAGTATAAGGTTTAGGGTTTAATAAAGCTGGTCTTACATCTGATGTAGTTTCATATTATGCTTCAATTCTTTATTAAAATATATCTATTGGCTTTATTCATATATATAGTGCAATATCTTGTTGTCAACATTCTGTACATTTTTATTAAAACTAGCCTAACGTATATTAGATGACATGAACAAAGTGAACCGTTTTGACTATTGAATTTTCTGGCTTATAATCAATTTAGATTTCAAACATTCAACGATCTCCACTCCACACTTTCCTTCACTTTTTGTCATAGATCTTTTTCCTTGAGCTTTAATATTCTCATTCTGTTAATTTAATTTATCATGTTTTGTTCTTTTCTGTTAGTTTTACCTATTCCTTTTTCTGATTTCTATCCCTAAGTTCTTGCACTTAGATTTACGGTGTCTGTGATTTATCATGAATTTGTTATTATAAATTTGTTTAGTATTGAAAAACATAACCTTAATCCATAAATATTATTGCAAGTTGTATTTTTCGATAAAATAATATTAAGATCATATTTACTGTATAAGTTATATCCACGTTATTTGTAAATTATAAATCAAAATAAATCATGATAATAATATATTGATAAATAATAAAATAATTTAAAATTATAAAAAAAATATTGTAATTCAATTATTATATATCACAAAGGGTATATTTATCATAGTATAGTCCACATTTTATGTGCATCAAATATAGATGAATGCAAACAATATATAACTAAAATAATACATCATGCAAACAGCACGCAACTCAGATCCGGTCTTGATTTCATTATCTTATGGCCTAGCATCCTGCACCCGAATAATAAAATGAAAAGTCAAAAATGTCCTTGAGTTATGTTTTGCCTCCTCTCCGAAACTGTGTGCTCCGTTTTCTACAGCTGAATGTGTTCTTGTCATTGTTAAATGCCCAAAAGTTTTCCGTAAATGTGGCATAGCTATTGGTTACTCATCTTGCTGGTATTGATAGCAAAGAATCACATAGTAGGTATCATTTTTTTTTTTTAACTTTTTGAATTTGTTATTTCAAAAACCTCTCAAGATTCGGAAAAGGTGGAGTGAGTGTTAAGACTGAAATGCAGAAAGGTATTCCAAAATGACCAATTGAGAAAGATGTTTTAAAACGTATAATTAAGAAACATGTTCTATATTGGAATTCTGAAACATCTTTCTACACTAATTTGGAACATGTTTTATATGCTACTAACATCGTATAAAGTCAATTCACAAATAAGACTATGAGTAGACTTAAGTCTTTAATTATAATGTGTTTTTATTATATTTAAGATATTTCATCCGATTTTTTATTTTTTTTAATATGTTGCAATGTATTTTTCTTTTACAAATTTTACAATTTTTTATATAATGTATGCTTGAACACATAATCGATCACATGAAAACTTTACTAAAACGAAGCTTTTATATTATTATGTTGTTAATCGAACCTCAAGAGAAATATAAGTTTTTCTTAAAGGTGTGAAATATTTTTTTGGACTCTGATGTGTAGCCTTAACTTTACATATCAAAAGAATTATGGATAACTATACCATACATAAAACAAATTATACGTTGACTAGTACTTTTGTTGCAGATAATAACAAGTTTTTCTTGATGTGGAATTAATCTACATTATTTACATGTTTATCATATATTTACGTGACTAACAAACAAGATAAAAAATGTCTTAACATGATCTTTAAATCCTTCTACATCATACAAGTGTTTTCCCAAAGTATATATGACTCAATCTCACTCCTCTCTTCTCTTAGATTGATCAGCAATATTAAAGATTCAAAACCTTTAGAAACATAGTCTTTATTGTAGACTATTTTTCATTTATAAAAAATAATCAGTTGTGTATAACATAACCTTAATTATAGCTTATATTATCTCTTAATTATTATTATTATTATTATTATTATTATATATATATATATATATATATATTTTTCTGTATTTTTCTGTTATATATATCGTATATATGTCAACAAGTCATCAACTAGCTTATCTACTTAGTATCTGTTTTACTCTCGCCATGCATTTTTTCTAAACAAGATTGACGTCCTCTTCTTCCATCTTGGAGAGGCATGCAGACACTCTCTCCATTCATCATAAACAATTAGTCACAGATCATGCATGCATGTATCGTAACACACCCTTAATTATAGCTTATGTTATTTCTTAATTATTTGTTCATCTTGTAAATATCTTTTTGTTACAATTATTAAAAAACAAATCTTTTTGTAATTCATATATATATATATATATATATGTGTGTGTGTGTATGTTTAATATATAAAAATCATATTTCTTTATATTTACTTTATTCATCATAGCTACATCTCTGTCAATCATCTCTATCATTAATGAAGACTATAGGGAGGGAATCAATTCTAAAAATTAATCCTTTAAGTCTTTCAAGAGCCCACACAAAGATTTTTTTTATGTTTAGATGTTAATAAAACAAACATAGTAAAGAATGTCATCCTAGTCATCAATTTCAAATAAAGACATCATTATATTGTTTTTAAGGAATTCAGTAGTTTTATTAAAGTAGGGTATCTTCAAAACACATTTGTCACTTTCATTCAACCTACACCAATAAATATACATGTATCCTTCAAGTAATATCATTAATTGTTGCATTTCAATTTGATGATTTCTTTTCGTTCTACAATGGTCATACCTTGCATTATATGTTTTATGAGATTTTTCCATTCTCATACAAGCAAGTATTGATATTATGGATTAATTTATTAGCACATGGATAACTTATTAATGTATCTGTCAAGTCATGATTATAAGAGACACATCTAATATCAGAATTTATCATTTATCTCTTTCAAAAGCTAATTTCACAATCATATTTCTACTGATAGTACTTTCAAGTCTTTCATATACAGTATATATTTACAATTTTTTTCACAACCTGATAATATGGTTGTCTTCCTTATTGTTTATTTGTTACATATAACCTTAATATCATAATATCGAATCTAAGACTAAAAGTAACTTTTCTTTCCCCAGCAAGTGAGTACGAGTATCAAATACTAACATTAATATATAATATTATTATATATTAATAACTCCATCCTATAAAAAATAATTATATAATAGATTTACTTGATCTATTGTAGAAGCGTTAGTACAATTATGTCACCAATCATTTATACCTAAAAATATGTCAATTTCATTTGATATATCCATTTCCAACCTTTCGTTCATACTAAATTTGACAAAATCAAAAATAAAATTTAGAAAAATAAAAATAGAATAAAATATTTATGTTTCAGAACATGTATTCTAAAAATCAACAAATGTATTTTGGATTAGGAATTCTAGAGTACAACATATGCTTTTCCAAAATATCAATCAGCGATACACAATTTCGACTTCTAGAAATTATATGTTTACATAACAAATGGTTTTGAAATACATTTTTTGAATTATATGTTTACATTCAATAATGTTAAATTTAATATCACTTTAAAAGAATATTCTAGAGATGTTAAATTTATCAAAGCAGATAATTTATCAATATCACTTAAAAAAAACAGAATCTATTAATTATTGAAGAATTCCAAGAGAGAAAAATGTCACCACGAATGTTAAATTTCAAGGAGATGTGAAAAGTGAAATTTACATAAATAAACAGATGTAACATCTTGAAATTTTATTTTGTAATAATCTGAAGACAATAAAAAAGAAAGAAAATAGCATACCTGAACTTGCTAAATTGTTATTTGATTATATAATTATTGAAAAGGAGATTAAAAAGCGGCAACAAAAATGGATTGAATATATTCGAAAAGAACGGCATTCAAAATATTATTGTTAAAAAAATTACGCATTCTAAATATTATAATCTGAAAATGTATTTTTTAATTCAAAATATTTAAAAATATATTCTCATTGTATAATTCTGAGTTTCGTGATCAAAGCATTATGTTCAAATTTCATAATAAATATAAATTTTTTAAATATTCTCCATAAGATGCAGAAAGAAATCATAGGAGTAAAAAAATAATGACCTCGATTTTGTCTCCACCAAAACGAAAAAAGAAAGGAAAATGGAATGAAAAGTACAATGATTTTTTAAGTTTTGATTATGTATATTAAACTCATAATCAAATATATATATATATATATATATAATTAATATTTTTATCTTTGTACACTAATAATCTTGTCTCGTTTAACTTTGAAAAAAAAAAAAAAAAAAAAAAAAAAAAAACTCATTTAAATGAGATCCACGCACTCTTCCTTTTCCTTTACCTTTCTACTCCGTGCTCTTCCAAACAAATAATTAAAGTATTCCATCTTTTTCTTCCATTATCGATCCTTCCTCTACTTTTCCCATCCATTAGCTTAGTCAATGTTATTAAACTTAAGATTCTACCTAAAATACAAGCATACTTGTCTATAATATTACATATGAATAAAAGAAAAAAGAAACAACTCAAACGACGAAATTAAAGCAATAAAACAAACTTACATTAAAATATTATAATCACAAATATGGGATAAAGATTTATTGTTGATAAGGTTTTGTTGAACTTGTTAAAGATAGTAGTTCTTGAACAAAATAAACTTAGATTCTCTAACATCTCCATGGTGTATTCTACATATCACCTACAATCATACTACTTCATTCCCCATTTTAACAAAAATAATAATCAAACAGTTATTCTGACATTACTCAAGTTCATAATTAAATTGCCAACTCATCATACAAAAGTTTGAAAATCCACATTCATGTCCATAATCTAATGATGATCCAAATGAGAGAAAAGAAATCCAGAAGCAAAAAGTAATCTACATATTACTTGTAATAAAACTTCTATTAAACATACATATTGCTATTCTGCAAAGCTTGTGCCGCAGTAGGCATAACTAAAGAAATTAAATAAATTTATCATGTTTTTAAGAATAAAAATTACAACTTATAGTTGATATGCATATTCAAAACCAGTAAATGTTTATAGGGACTGCTGATTCCCATCACTGACACCTCCATTTTCAGCCACATCAACACTAGCAGAATGTGTGTATGAGGATTGTTGATCAAGTCCACTCATAGTTGAGGGTGGTGGGTGGTCGAACTTACAAGCTGGTCCAAATTTGCAAATTCCATAACGGCTGTAGTATGTGCAAACATTCTGGTCCTGAATTTTCATGACACATTCAACATAGATCAAGTAAACCAACAAGCCTAACCTTTTGTGTCTTTTCCGAATCAGAAAAGCAATAATCACTAAATGGCATAACTGTTTTAATTTCTTTTAAAACAACCTGGATTACCGCAATATTTTCTTGTTCAGAACCAACTACTTTTCATTATGTGAACTAGGCAAAACATTTTTTTCAAAACCAGATCTTTTGTTCTAAATTTCTCATGAAATAATCTGTCTTGAATGTGTAAAAAGAGAAACTAAACAGAAATAGTGGAACAAATGTGGCAGGAATCTTGTAAATTTTACAGTCTCCATGTCAGCAAAAAACAATAGAATAAAATAACTTACCGGTCTCAAAGGTAGACCCTTGTCACTAAGACTGCATGGAGGTAATCTTGCAATCCGATTCTTTGGATGGTGAAACTTACAATTAGATTTAAACTTGCAGTCCCCAGTTTTTAAGAAATAGCTGCATTCAGGTTCACCGGGCCTTTCTGGAAACTCTTCAACCTGCATTTGTTTTTGATGGTGCATATAAACATTTGCTTCCATAGCTGGGTTGTTCATGACATATGTTGAAGGTAGATGCATATTCCTCTCAGGTAGATAGACAGGTGCCTGTAGAAAACCCAAGTTGATCAAATAGCAGGGAAAACAATCAATTATAAGAGTTAACATGCAGAATATTTAACTCCCAGAAAGGGAAAAGATAAAAAGAACATTAGATTTCTAGCTTTAAATTGAATAGATCAAAGCTAAGAAGATGAGCAAGCAGGAAAAGGGAGAGAAAATTACAAAAGAGAATATAGAGCCTAAAGGAAGAAAGCATTATTTGACCTTAAAGTAAATGATGAGTGCATATAAATTGCAATCCTTAAATGGAATAAACCCATGCACTATTCAGTATTTACTGTACATATAACACACCCAGGAATCATACCCAAGTCTGTTAACAGCCAACTGATAACTATATCTCACCATGTATTATATGTTGCAGGAACAGAGAACATTCTTTTATAATAGAAAATTGGCAAGAAATCTATTGATTTACCTGATATCCATCCCATTCAGAACTTTGAGGAGAAACCACTGGATTAGCTGAAAGTATCACCGGCACAAAAGGAGTGGATTCATTTAATGCTCTAGTAGAAGACCATGAGGATATAGATGATTGTAATACACCTTGTAATGAAACAGAACTTCCATTACCATACCCAGAAGGAGAATCACCTCCTCCAGCCGTAGGGTCCGGATGATTAAACTTGCAGTTTGCTCCAAACTTACAAGATCCAGTACGCATGTAATAGTAGCACTCTTTCTCTCCCTGTCATGAAAAACAACTTCATCAAGTTTCAGGTACAAGGAAAAGAGAAACAAAAGATAGCAGACACAAAATAATTTTCAGCATAACTTGCTATGTAAGCAATCAAGGTTATACCACTCGAATAGGCAGGCCAAGGAAGTTAAGCTCTGCAATTGGGGATGCTGATGAAGACTTTCCCCTTGTGTGATTAAACTTACAAGCCTTTCCAAACTTACACCCCCCAGACCTTAAATAATACTGCCACAACATCAGGAAAAGAAAATTTTGTTATGAACCTGTAATAAATAGTAGGACATTTTTTGACACAATAAAGAGATTACACACACACACACACACATATATATACAAGCATGTTTCATCCAAAAATTGTTGTAGGGATCCAACAGTTTTCAACATATATATATATATATATATATATATATGTGTGTGTGTGTGTGTGTGTGTGTGTGTGTTTATATATATATATATATACACAAGCATGTTTCATCAAAAAATTGTTGTAGGGATCCAACAGTTTTCAACATAGCAAGGCTAGGCCAACATGATTTACAATGCCCAAAAAATAAAGGAAAACAGAGAACTTCATTAATGACCAAACATATGCTAGTATAGCATCGGAGAAAGAAGTCTGCCAAACTAGTATGTCGTGATCCACCATGACAGAATCTTTGTTCATGGCTAATGTAAGCCATATAGAAAAATATGTCAATGCCTAATCGGAAAATGTATCAAAATAGATATCGCTCGACTATCAGCCATCTGACAACTACTGAATTCTTGCATATAGATCACAGAATATTATTTCTTATATGATGTTTACATTAGCTAGTAAAATATCCCTAAATTGCAAAGGGATTAAATAAAAAATAGTATGAAAGTCCCAAAAGTATGGCATACAAATAATAAAAGAAATTTACTTTCTTTTTTTTTTATTTTCATAAACTTGACATTGCAATAAAAAACATAGTTATTTGCCGTGAACTGTAAACCAATAACATTACCAGATAAAACATAAAGGTTATGGTTAAACCTCCTCATGTTAACCTTACACAATCTCCCACAGACGGAACATACTACATTTTAACAAATACATGAGATTAACTGATACACCCCTGGCCCAAGTATATAAGACAAAATGACATGGACTTGGAAAGAGTGGGCATAACATGAAGGATGGGTGACTTGGGGAAAATGGAAAAATGACCACAAGAAGAAATGACCCAGAAGGGAAGTTGTTACACAAGAACAGCTAGCAAATTCTGATAGTAGAGAAACATAGGGAAATAATTGAGAATCAGCACGGAAGGGAAAATAAATGTAAGGAGTCTTTTAGGGGTAGAATTGGGCGGAGTCTGTTACAGGTACGCAACTTATGAGAGAATATTGGGGTGTGTCCTATAGCTGGGACCCTTTTGGCAAATCTATTTATTTGGTTGTAGTTACAGAGGACTATCTCTTCCATCTTTGTTGTTAGTGTCTCATATGCATATATTATTATTGATATCTAAAATTTCTAGATTTTAACATAAACCTACATGCCTATGTCCAAAATTCAGATAATACAATCTAGAATTTGCAAACCAACAAGGGATTTGGGTCTAGTGGGAGGGAATAATCCACAGACAAACATGTTCAAATGCTTGAGGCTAGAGTTGCTCATAGCTTCAAATCATGTCTCAGATAACAATGCTTCTTTTGCTGAATACATGTATAAAATCAAAAAAACAAAAAATCAGAAGTTACAGAATTCTGAAAATACCTTGCATTCTGTCTGCCCTGATCTCTCTGCCTGGTCATCCTTTTCTCCCGCATTCTCTTTTTTAGCCTTCATGTAGTGTTAATACATTTAAAACTCAAGAAGCAAACATGTATAAGATATTTCCAAACATAAAATGTTCAACAAATATAAACTACAATACTTCCAGTTTTTTTTTTTTTTTACCAAGCAAATCCTTCACAACTTATGGTTGTCTTCAATAGAGACAAATTAATTAACATATGCTTAACTATTTAACACTTAATGCAGCCATACTAATACTTAGATATTGATACTTAACTATTTAATGCTTCAAGCTACCATACCAGTACCTAAATTAGTAATAGTGTGATACAGAGCAAAAACCTGATTTTTCCTCTTAAGCGGATGATTGAACTTGCAATTGAATCCAAATTTGCAAGTTCCAGTTTTGAGATAAAACGCGCAGTCTTCAGCCTCTGGCCTCAAAGGGTACTGTTGAGCTCTCCCACTGCTCCTCTCATCCCTGCTCTCCACTCCTTCCACATCTCCACTCACCTTATCAGTTTCACTCTCATTCACATTCTCAATCCAATCACACCCCTCCTCACCCCCATTGCAATCATCATCATCATCAACAACATCAGCATCATGACCACCACCATCATTCTCACTCCCTTCTCCCTTACCACCTTCAGGGGCAGCACCTTCGTCACTCAAATTTTCACCCCCATCTTCCAAGTTGGAACCTTTATCCTCACTCTCACCCTCAACCTTCAAATCCAACTTGTCCTCAAGCTCCCTACCAAGTGCAGCATCATCTTGGGCAACGTGATTGAGATCTGAGGATTGAGGATCGTGATCGAGTGGGTGAACAGGGGTGGAAGGTTCACCCAATTGCGGGTCCTTGGTGGGGGAACTAACTGATTCGGATTCAGAGGGCTCCATTGCTGTATCTCCACATTTCAAATGAAAAACCCTAAAAATGGAGAACATGATTGATAGCTAAAACAAACAAGAGTGTAAGAGAAGGAAGAGAATTTATTTATGTGGGAAAATCACAAAACCGAGAATGAACAAAGTGTGAAACGAAAGGGGGTTACCTTTTTTTGTTGTGGGTGAGCAAATGGGAATGGTGTGTGTTTAGTGCATGCTACTTAGGACAGTGTCTTGTTTCTTGTATTATTGTATGTATGGGTGCATGTACCTTATGCTACTACGTATTTCAATACTGTTATAGAACCGCCATGGCACATTTGGTTGAGATGTCAACTCATACATAATACAATTCATTTTCAATTTTTTTTTTTTTATCTTTCACGTGTTATTCATGTCTGTGTTTTTTTATAAATTGTATACCATTCTTAAAAATTTTAAATTTTATGTGTTATTATTGTTACATAGAAGATTTTATATGGTTAATTAATAAAAGAACGTGAAAAGTGTGATTTTTTACTGGTTTAACAGGTAAGATCAAATAAAATATAAAGACAAATAATTAGAAAACAAAATAAGAGCATGATAAGCTCTTTGTATGAAATATGATTTTTAGAAACTATTTAATAAAATAAATTAGGATACTGTAAAATATAAGTGTTAGCTAAAAGCGTTATAAACTCTTCTTCTGCATGCTATGTAACAAGGATAGGTGTGTGAGAGAGACAGCTACACTACTGATTTTCTTACAATCAATTGCTAATATTTATTTTTATTTAACGTCAAAACATTATTTATTTTTTAAATTATAAAATTCAAATGGATTTTTTTATTGTTTCATATTTTAAATTGAGAGTTGTATATAAATTAATTCAAATATCAAGTTAAACCATGATATTAAATAGGAATAGACATTTTCTTTATAAAAAAAAGTAAATTGCCATCGAATTAGTGTATTTGTAATGAATTAAAAATGGAAAAATTATCACTTCATAATTTTCGTAATTTCAATATTATAATTACTTTGAGTTATCAAATTGAATGTTCAAATCATGAAAACCGATTGTATTACCTTAATTAATATAATATTGTATTTTAATCAAATAATTATTATTATAATTAAAATATATTAAATAAATATAATTTCGTAATTTATAATATAAGAACTTGCTTTTGTGTTTGAATATACGTGTGTGAGATAAAAATAAAAAATGATAATGAAGTATAATATTTACTTAAATTTAATTGATTTAATTATGTAATCCAAGTATGAATGTGATATGGGTGAATTAGTTTTAAATGTAAATGGAATATGATAGTTGTGTTTTAGTTGAGTAGTGACAAAAATAATTTTTGGATGGTTGTGTATATTTAAAAGTTTGGGCTTTGCCTTTTGAACAGTGGCAAAAATGGAATAGAAGAAAGGTGAACTTAGTAATTAAGTAGGGTGCAAACAATATATCATGGATTTTCTTTTAATTATTGTAAAGCCAACCATTTGTTCATTTCTACTTCAATTAGCTATGAGATTTCATCTACAAGCTAGTTAAGAAGAAGTGTTGATTATAAGCATTTACTTCTTGCTTTGGATAAGCTTCTTCCTCTTCCTCCTTTCGTCAAGTTCGTTCTCTTTTTCTATAGAGCTCACACATGGACTTGAGTTTGTTAGGCCTAAGATAGCATAGTAATTTTTTCCATTTTACCAAACTCTTTCCCTTGTATGAGCTCACACTTTCCTCTTCACAAGCTAAAATCTTTCTTACACGGACCAATCGTAATGTTTATAATTAAAACCAACTCAAGCTGATGATGGTAGCTTGTAACAAACACACAATGCCCTTATTTTACAAATCAGGGTATGAACTCCTTCAAGTATGTTCGTTTCTTGGTGAATGGTTTCCGGACGAATCACCAGGAGGTTGAGATGGAGGATCGGGGGAATTGCATTTGTAATTGCAATAAATTAATGACTAAGGTTGGAACAACATTTGCATCATGTTTCTAGATCCAAGCAATTGCTTTAATTGTAATGAAGAAATGGGTTGAAGACCCAAGAAAGCAAACAGAATTAATAGTTACTACAAATGGCAATTGCAGGGACATCCTACACTGTCACTAAACCCTAGTCCTACCGGGTCAATTGAGCAATGGATTCACAAATTCATAAATAGTCATGTTAAATAACAATTAAACATCTATTCCACTTGCTATTGACGACTCTTCTTGGCCGAATGACCAGTCTTTCGCTTATGACGACTGAAATCAGACACAAATCTGAATGTTTGTCCACAACCTGCCTCTGCACATACATAAGGTCGTGCACCAGTGTGGACTCGAATGTGCTCAGTACGAGCCCATGCCCACTTGAAAGTCATCTTGCATCCCTTCCATGGGCACTTCAAGGGTCGCTCATCCTCATGAACTCGCCGGTGTTGCACCAGATACTTGTGTGAGAAAAACTTCTTCCCACACCCTTTTACAGGGCAGATATTTCTCTTGTGATGCATCAGCTCCTGTTTTGATCCAAAGCTCATACTGCACCCATCAATATCACACTGATAATCTGCTTCCCCATCCTTCCCTTTGGCATGACTAACTGAAACCTTTGCAGTTGTAGCACTCTTCACCTTCTTCCTTTTTGTTTGCTTGTCTTTCAATTTTCCTTCAGTCTCCTGAGCTTTTGTGGCTCTCTTCCTAAGGCGGGTGCTAGGTCCACCTTCTTCCTCGTCTTCCATTAGTAAACCAAACTCTCGGGAGTTACTGGATTGCTTATTCCGCGGTTTTATTTGCTGAGAAATCTTTGATTTCACAAGCACCCGGGACCCCCTCTTTATGGACCGAGATGCCTGGCTTTTTGCTTGGAGGGAATTGGCTAGTTTCATCTGTTGAAGCGTTTTTGGTTTAGATTGTTTACTTCTAAGAGTTCTCCTCAGCTGCTGATCATCTTCCATTTCATCGTCTGAATTCAAATCATCTTCGTCCATACTTTTAGCTTGCTTTCTTTTAGGAGTTCTATGCAGCACACGAGAATTATTTTCAGCCGAGTCATCCGTAACTTCTTTGTCAGTGTATTTCTTTTGCCTGCTCTTAGGAATTCTTCTCTGCTGCTTTGGAAAATGATCCTCCAATTGATCATCAGACATTACATATTTAACTTCTCTATCAATGCCTTTGTTTTTCTTTTTCCTAGAGAAACTTGCTTGCAGCTTCTGACGATGATCCTCCAATTTGTCACCAGACATTTCATCTTCCTCTGCTACACATTTGGTCTGCTTGCCTTTAGGATTCCTTCTTTGATACCTACGATAATGGCCCTCCAGTTGGTCATCTGACGCAATATCCTCTTCATTGAGGTATTTGGCTTGCCTGTTTTTAGCATTCTTCCGTTGCTGCTTCTGCATTTTCAGCTCTAGCAGGTCGTCAGATATTATATCTTTTCCAGTCAGATACTTGGCTTGCCTGCTTTTAGGAGTTCTCCTCTGCCGCTTTTGAAAACAACTCTCCATTTGGTCATCAGAAATTATATCTTCTTCACTAATGCATTTGGCATGCTTGCCTTCCGAAGTCTTCCTTTGCAGCTGAAGAGAACCAACATCTAGAGAATCCTCTGAAATTGCATCTCTCTCCATATCTTCAACGTCCTTGCTGCTATGTTCTTCCCTCTGCTGCCAATCAGAATCACAGTCCCCTGTATCATTTGAAACCACATCATTGTCAATGTCAAAATTCCTCCCATGCTGCATGTGATCATCTTCATCATCAAGTGAATCATCAGAAACCTCATCACTTTCAGTACAGTTTGTCTGTTTGCTTATAGGTTTTCTATGATGATAGGGAGAACTATCCCCTTTCAAAGCAGCACGATCTCTCTCAACATTCCTGGCTTTCTTACTTCTATGAATCCTCCTTGCCTGTGAGTTGCGCTTATCTTCAGTTGAATTATATGAAACTAAATTTTTCTTAGCACTTCCTTTCTTGGTTCGTCCATTATCTGCTGTCATTTTCCTTTTCTTACCTGACTTTCTGCTAGTAGTTTCACTTTTGGGGGTACTTTCTGATCTCTCAAATCTCTCATCAGGTAATATCCACCCAAGTAAGATTTTCTCATCCTCAGCATCTTCAGAATCTCTTTTTGCTAAAAGGGGATGGACCTGGTTGGACATCCAAACTTTACCACACCATTTCCCAGCAACAACCTTTCTCTGCCTGTTCACCCTTCTTTGGTAGACCTTTGGCTCTTCGGGTGAGCTAGCTGGAGAGCTACAACCAAATGCACAGTATATAACAGAATTGTAAGGCATCTGCTTACTATAAAGAGGAGAGCGACTAAGATATGCACTATAAAAGAGATTGATCCCTAGTTTTACAGCCCAGTCTCCATTCCCAGGAATGGCTTCCTCACTATCCAGAGCCGACTGGATCCTCTCCTCATCCTCGTTGGAAGCATGCCTGTATGCAATATTCTTCCATGTGTAATCAATACCCAAATCTTCTGCCACCACTTTTGCTTCAGCCTCTATCTTGGGATAATCTACAGATATGTGTAAAATAAACAGTAAGCGATTTGAAGAAGAAAAATAACAGTAACACTATTTTTCATCATGCGGCAATAGACACCAACTATAATTGATTCATGACAACCATATGAAAATTACTTGAAATCAGAAAGAGACATCTGTTCAGATATCTCTGCTTATGAATGAATATAGGCATAACTCATCATATATGGACAAACGTATCCCATCGAAAAAAAATATAGCTAAAATCATATCCATGATATAAATATAAGATTTAATTTTGATTCACAAATAATGTAAAAATAATGCATAGCAGCAAATAATTGCATAGTATTGGATAAAACACAAGTCCTATATTGACTAGAAATAGTATATATATACATATATATATATATATATGTGTGTGTGTGTGTGTGTGTTCATAATAGGAGGAAATCCTCACCTTACAAGTGAGTTTCGTAAGATTGAGTTAGGCCTGAATCACTTGTATAAAATGGTATCAAAGTATATTTTAAATCCTTCAAAAAGATCACTCACCATGTTATACACGTACCAATTCCAATTCCAACAGTATGAGAGGGTGTATCAGGACAAACCCAAATCTCACATTGACTAAAGATAGTACTAAAATACAACATATAAGTGGAAACAATCCTCACCTTACAAATCAGTTTTGTAGGTTTAAGTTAGCCCTAAACCACTTTGTAAGATGTGGTGCCACCTATCAAAGAAAATAAGCATAAGCTTTCACTAAAAGTGAAAAGCAATGGCTACTTCACTGATTTGGTATATTCTTATTTTTAGGGCAGTAAAAAATGAATTTCCCTTACATTGCAACACAACATAACTTCCATCACTAGACTCTCATTTTTCTTAACCACGGTCCCCTTGCTTATTAACCAGTTTAACCTGTCTACCTATTAAGTGTTCATTTTATTCTCAGAACAAGAGCTGTAAATAGAGAAATTGATGATTATTTGCTAGAGGTAGGGCACGACATAAGAATACTGCATAAAATGAATAGTTGCTCAATCAACCCACAAACCTGGATGACATAGGAGAAATATGTGGGCTCCACCTATTGGGCGAAGTTGCTTCTCTGCTTCTGCAGCATGCTCCAGACAGAACACATGCATTCTTGATGAATCTTCATCAGATTGCAACACCATGGAAGCATTTTTATTATCAAACAGAACCATAGACATTTTAGACAATGACCGTTCAGCATCATGGGCGTCTTGGGAACAATTGGAGGTGGAATTAGGCACCGTCCTCGTATTTTCAAATGTAACCCCCGATGTGATATTATAATCCTGTTTCTTTAAAGAGTGTTCTAAAGATTGATGAATCAAATTATACTCAGATCTATGATGCATTAAATCCTCACCACTGGCACTCTTTGAAGGAATATTATCTGCGCTATCAAGTGCAGAGATGTGACTAGCATTGGAATCTTGAGTATGAGAAAGTAAAATTTCTGAAGCAGAGTTTAGCACATTTGCTTCATGACCATCATCTGAAATCTGATCCTCCTCAGAGTCAGAAGAATTTCCATATGCTGAAGCCAATAGTGCAAGAGCTGTATTTCCCTTTTCACTTTCAATATTTAAAGCATCCAGAGAAGATTGAACAGAAACATCTTGCATACCATCTTGGACATTTTTTTTCATCCATCCTGCATGGCAGAACAAAAGGATCAGTACTTTTAAGCATTACCTAAATCCTAGCCAAGAAGATTGAAACAACGAAATTATAAAGGGAAAAAGATATCAAAAGATTTAGCTCCTTAAATACCTAAGTTGTGCTTTCAAATGCACCTCATAAAAGATTTATAGGGCACTAGTGTATATTTCTGCTCTCCTATTATCCCCCAACTAAAAGCTTATAACAATGAGGTTTGCTATCACTATGTAACTAAAGACAAGTTTATGGCAGTGGTGGCAGGACAACTCAGCTTCTTCAACCATCACACGGGACAAGAAACTCTAGTCTTGTAGAGTTCAGGATTTGCATATTACAACTAAAACAATTTAACCATTTACCTGGTATACTAAAGTTCTACAGAATCCAAACCAACCTTCTGGGTCCTCAATAAACACCAAAAAGAGAAACTCAGAACAGAAGATAGATAAACAATGTTAAAGTTCAACTGCCCTACGCAAATAAAATCAATGCTTCACAAAAGGGAAGATTTTAGATAGACAAATGAAAGATAGCCCCAGTCCATGACAATGAGGAGACAGTTATAACCTAAAGGCACAATTTTTTTGGGTCTGCCCTATTGTAGGAAATTATCATGATAGTGTGGTCCTTACATACAGGACACTGTCCAAATAAATAGACATGTTTCCTGATGAACATGATAGATAGGTCCAGAAAATACCTAGGATGTGACGTCATTACTGATAACATCTGAAGAAAAAGAAACTATTTTTTTATGACAATATGAAACAAAGTATGAAATACTAGAAATAGTACTACTTATAAACCTGCCTGTATACGTATTTGGCACATGAATAGTTGCTTCTTCTGAGGCAGTAGTAAATTTACTGTTAGATACTCCAGAACCAACAACGGAATCATTAAAGAAGCTGCAATCAGATGACATGAGATATCTAGCTGTTGGATCTCTAGGCTGTACAATAGCAACACAGGAAAAGCTTAATATTCCACAAGTGACACATGAAAACAGTCTCTGATCTGACAATCCATCTTCTTCACTAGTTTCTCCCTCAGTGTCCCTTTGAAGTGGCTTAGAACTTGAAGTGCTGAAGTTACCATTTACATCAAAAGAGGAAATCCTGTTCCTTTCATACATTGTAGTAAACTTGTCTTTCACACAATAGAAACTTTTTTCTTGCTTGATTCCGTGACTCCTGTTGAATACCAGATCATCAGAAACAAAACCTTTTGAGGAATGCATTCCCTCAGAATTGCTTACATTGATGGATTGCTGGGATCCAACACGTAATTTTGAGCAAACAGAAATGTCAACTGAGCTACGAGGAAGAAGTACTACAGCAGATCCTTTCCCCAGTATATGAAGCAGATCATTGTTCTGTAAGACATCTTGGACAAATAGTTCTTTAATTACAGTTTCTCCTTCACCTTTCTTCTTATCTTTAAGACGAGAACTACGAGGTTCAGCACTGATGCTCGCAGGAATTCTGTATGGAGAAAACAAAGGGTTTTTACAGGCAGTATATTTTAGAACAGATAATATGGTCATCAGAATTGTCTTGGTACCATGATCACATTGTACATGAATTATGAATAAGGAAAACCTAAAAAGGAAAAAATATATATCTTGCACCAGAATGATTCATCCACATATTTTAAAATTGGAGAGAATACATATGTATGTATCTTCAAACTCCCTTAAGTCAATAAGGTATTATTAATAAATGCATCAAACCTACTAACAAAAAAGAAAACAAAAGATAATTCTAGTAAGGTGAGGGCAGTCTTGTAGCTCAATTATAAGAAGTTAAAATAGAAAAAGACAAACCTAGAACACAAAGCTAAGGCAAGGTCATAAAGTAACTGGAAATGTGAAACCATGGGAGGATAATTTAGTGAAGCCCTCCGAATGGCAGCATCTTTAGCAACCCTCAACCACTCAGGCGTCGCAATGTTCGCTGCCTCTCCACAGTTAAAACCTACACAGTACACACTCAAAATCATTAGAAATATTCTAGTATTGACTGAAAGAATAACATCTATCACCACCACCTACCCACTCCTATAAAAGAAAAGAAAAAGAGAATCTTTGAGCCAGTGGGACTAACACTCTTACCATGACTAAACCCTGTGTGATAGGCTCTTGGAAACGTCACAACAAATTCCCCAGCATTTTGTACTAACCTGATTCCACAAAATGAAAAGTTAAAGTCACAGATGCACATAAACCACCATACAGGGTAGATGAAAATGAAAACATCATCCAATAATTGCAACGATGATTACTAGGGAGTTTATATGATATTCTTTTAAGTAGAAAAACAAAAGTGGGAACCAAGCATGCAGTCAGACTTTCCTGTCTCTGCATAACAGAAATGGGTACTCCCCTGAAACAAACCATTGAAGAGCACGAGAGAGAAGGCATAAAAACAATCTTACGCCAAATCAATAGAGAAAAGATAAGCCCTTAAAGATGAGAGAATTTCAGTCCAATCATATACACCACACAACTTTAAAAACTAAATACTAGCACACCCTAGAAGTTTCCATTTTTTCTATCAAAACCTTTGAAACTAACCATCAATAACTTCTTCCAAGCTCCAAATGAAAAAACACTCAATATTCATACACTGATGATTTCAAAATTAAATAGCCACACAAGAGTGGAGATATAGAAAAAGATTATTCGAAATGGCAGTAAAAAGGACAGAAAAAAAGTAAGTCTTTTGACAAGGCATACATTTCCTGGAAGGTTGTATTTGAAGATTCAACTTAACTTCAACAGCTATAAAGTTCAAACTGTTTAAATCAAACAGTAATTTAGAGTAACTAGTACCACTTAAAGGGCACAGTAAAACTGGAAGTACAAGTAATTAGTGTTTGAGATTAATCTAAGGATATACCAAATAAGATCACCACAAAAATATATAGTATGACATTCATAAGCATAAATACCTGCAGCATGGAACACCTGCACTGATAAATACTTCAGGCGACATCACCGTGGTTTTCTCACCAAGAATAGCAAATGTAACTGTTCAAAGGAAACAAGAACCGTGTAAGTTTGTAATATGTGGATCCATAAATAAACACATTACATATACAAATCAGTGTTATTTCTCATTTATCCAAGATGAGGCCAACAGATATTTTTCATTCATAAATTGAAAAATAAAACACTATATATCAAAAGTGAAAAGAGTGAAGATGATAAAATAGAACACAACAAAGATTCCCCAACACAAAAGAAGAAATCTACAAAGACAACTGTTTTGTCAAGGAAACATGTTAGCAGACAGTAAGTGAAAAGAAAGAGATAGTTGTGCCTACTCAGATTGGGGTAGAGTTTTAAATTCAAACGGTGTTAAAATGTTGTTCAATCACCGGATGCTTTCACTGCCTCCTAAAGCAATAATAGGCATCCTAAAATCAACTATGCAACCCTTAATTTGGTTATCTTTCAACAGTTACAATCAGAATTCCACCCACTTTAAACAGACTGAGGATTAAAACAGAGGACTATAACTTAAATCTAAGGTTTCAGTAGCCAACTTGTTTTTAACAATAATGTCTTGAACTAAAGCTAATGATTGTGAGGGCAGGACACAATACAGAAAAAAGAGTGAAAGAGTGAAAATAAACACATCCTTCAATTTATACGCAAAATACACATCATGCAGAACAAAGAAAACAAAACAAACTACATTACAATTTACTAGTTAAAGAGTGAAAGATTACAGGTATATATGTTAAAAGTTCCCATGATCAAGAATTCTCCCTGTCTCGCTGGCAACATCAAAAAGAAGCAGGACATTCTGTAACAGAACCAGGATTAAATGATCCACCAAACAACTTTTTCCCTCCTGAATTGAACCAAAGCAACACACTTTTACACATTCCCCCAGTACAGTGTTTGGACACTTAAACACACTACTGCAATCCTAGTCCCAGTTTGGGATAAACTTCATAATCAGCACTCACAGGAGAAGAAAGCAAAAGGATAAAATGAGCAAGCTTCTCCTAAATATATGTATGTATCTTAATTAATTTATAGCTCACTCATCTAACTTCTTCAAAAACAAACTTTATCGCATGCAAGCTAATTTTAAAACTTAAAAAAAAAAAAAAAAAAAAAAAAAAAAAAAAAAAAAAAAAAAAAAAAAAAAAAAAAAAAAAAAAAAAAAAAGTTTATGCTTTCTCCCAAGCTATCCAAACAGAGCCTTGAAAAAAGGAAGTGCTTTTCACAAGTTATCCGAACAGAGCCTTGGAAAAGGTAAGTATATTTTCAGAAGTTTATCCAGACAGAGACCCAGTCAAAATTCACATAAAAGATAGGTTAAATAATATTGCTCTGTAATCCTCTGTAAAGCTCAGAACAGTTCATCTCACTCCCCAAATAAAAAGGGAACCTTAGGCAAACTTCACACCGAAGAAGCAGCAGACAACGGAAACACGCATGTCACTAGCAATCAACTAACTTCCCATTCTCCAAGTCAACATTTCAGAAATTCAAAGCAAATGCGTGAACTCAGCAGTAAATTCAGCAATGTTGGAAAGAAAAAACAAAGACCACCGCAGAGAAATAGAAACCAAACACGCATGTACTCACCGAGCGGATTAATCTCTCCACCGTAGCCGTGAACCCTAACAACCTCCTCAAACGCGACGGCAGCGTCACGGGGCACGCCATACCAGGTCTTGCCAGCGCCCATGTGGAGGTAGTTCAAGCTGTGCAAGTCGTGGTCCTCGACGTGCCACGCGAACCAGCTGAAGAGCATGGCCACGTAGACCATGGGAGAAGTAACGCCAGGAATCTCCTCTTTCATGAAGCGCAAGAGCGAACCCGTGGCCCGCGAGACCGCTCGCATGTTCCACGGAGTGTCCGCAAGGGAGGTGGGATCCCCTGCGTGGCGGCATTTGGGGGAGAACGCAGAACCCGGCATGTCGTTCGCGTATTCTACGGAGAAGGGTTTGTCCAGCGTGGCCTTCCAGAAGAGCGTTTCCGTCTCAAGCGGGGACGGGCCTGGGCCTGAGCCCGAGCCCGAGCCCGGGCCCTTTCTGGTGTGGCGTTTGAGGTACGCTTTCTCAAAGGACTTGGCTTTGGACTCGAACTCCGAGAAGGTGTAGTGGTCACCGCTCTGCCAGACCGGGCGCTGCACGGGGCGGGGGCGGCGGGGGCAGAAGCCGATCTGCTGCTGGCGCGTGGTGAATGTGGAACCTGAAACGGCAAGTGAGCGGTTGAGATTGGCGATGGCGGTTTTCTTCGGAGAAGGAGGGAACGGAGGGATGATTTTGCAGATGCCGTACTTGGACGCTTCCTTCTCGATCTTGAATATGTAGCCGATTGGATCTTGGAACTCTGCCGCCGTCGGCCGGTACTCCGGCGCCACCGGCATAGATTTCAGCCACGGTAAAACGTCGGCGTTTCCCTCCGAACCCCCTCCCATTATCCCTGATTTCTTCTCCGTGGCTCTCATTGAAGCCTCTGGGAGCTCTCAGCTGGTGTTTGAGTTCTCTTCCCCTGTTTCCAGAGGAAGGGAACTAGAAATGAAATGAGTAAGAAATTTTTGGGGCAGAGGAATGAAGGAAAACAAAACAGGGGTTAGTAGAATTAAGAAGTAGAGTAAGTAGTAGTAGTAGAGACATGTGAGTGATGTGTGAGTTGGGGGGTTTTATTGTGACCTCGCTTCAACACAAACACCACTTCTTTTCCCCTTATTTACCTCCTCTGCCATTTTCTCTTTCTTCCTCGTATACCAGCAGCACTTGTAATTAATAGGTTTTGGCGTTTTTCTGTTTTCGGATAAATCATTTTACAGCAATTATAAAATTGTGTGCCCTTCTCTGCCGCTTCGTGTTTTCCCATTATTCAACTTTTGCCCCCGCCACTGTTTCATATTTCTATATTGGTCCCACAGGGCTCCAGCAGAGTCAAAGATGACCCCACCCTCCCATGCCACGTCAGAGAGTGAGTGACACGTGTCATGATCTAATTGCCGATTGTGCATGCATGATCAGATAGCAGGGTGAGCAATACTATGAGTGTGTATAGTTTTAGTTATGGAGCTGTTGTTTTGATTTGATTGCTACACTGGATTAATGATGGTCCTTTAAGGTAAAAATCCTTTATGGTAACAACACATGATAACAACGTTGTAGCTAATCACAAGTCAAACATTTAAGTACCTTCCATCATCTCTCTCTTTTCTTCCTTCTTCAAACTTGCATGCACTATGTCATTCTCTTTGTATGCTCTCAAACTGTGCACTAAATTTAACTTGCTTTGATTTACATATACTTATTTATGTTTCCAATGGGTCAATGATATTTTTTATGGAACATTTATTTAGTTTTTTATGGTTCTTTAGAAGTACTGCTCTAGTCATCTCTCACTAATTTTCTGTGTACCCTTGGAAGATCTATTCCAAATGGAAAAGTAACATCAACCGTACATTGACGTATATTGATCCTAAACTTCCTAGTCATTCTTTTAGACCCATTTCATTTCCCGTACTCTATGGTTTTTTTCCAAGGTTAAAAAGTGCAAAAATTTCTGTTATTTTGCGTGGCTAAAAAGAGTTTAAATAGAATCCTGTTCCTTTTTTGTCGGAAGCTTCAACGTAGACCTCTTATCATTTGAAAAGTGCTATATTCTCTACCATTTGCTCCCGCATCATCGCACACAATAGTTTAAAACGCCAATTATTTTCTTCTCACCCTTTTGGTTTGCTCCAATTTCTTTATTTTTTTTTCAATGGTTTGTCAACAAAGTTCCAACTATTATGTTGTGAACAATCTTGAAAGAATCATGGATTTAGTAGTGATTATTAGTTTTGTGAACGCAAATGGAATTTATTAAGTAAGCACATACATGTTTGGTAGTGGTCCAACATCTATCAGAGTAATTTTAATGGCCTAACCACTATAAATTATTTAAGCGAATAATGTATATACATATATTTTTATGAATCTTGTCTTTATGTGTTATTTTCTTATGCTTTACAATTTAACAACTTCCAATGACATAACTCTGCCATGTCACCAAATAATAGGGTACCTTAAAAAAGTGTCACAACATATTTTCATGAAATTATTATATCCCAAAATTACAGCTTGGCTTTCTTTCTACTTAAAAATAATTTATCTTTTTTCGGTTTTTTTTAGATTTTCCAACAAATGTCTATTATTTAAATTTTATGTATGTGCAAAAATGTACAACTTCAAATAATTTTGTGTAAAAAGTAAAATGTCATTTTATTTATTTTATTTTTTATTGAAAAGAAAAAAAAAATACCTAGTAGCATATATAAGGAGTCAATGTTATTTATGCAGTGTATATATATATATATATATATATATATATATATATATATATATATATATATAAAATAATAAATAAAAAGAGAAAA
>Ga0209700_100226_pt1 | contig 95110 bp, 45 predicted proteins | sample SiratroredBW_FD_187528 | JGI IMG/M metagenome (GOLD analysis project Ga0209700, IMG submission 187528) | Root nodule microbial communities of legume samples collected from California, USA - Siratro red BW (SPAdes) (version 2) | ecosystem: Host-associated > Plants > Roots > Nodule | place: USA...
TTTAGTGATGTATATATAGTATAATGATCATAATATGTCAATTTATGAACATGCAGGTTGGTGTGGATAAATGGATGACGATTCCAGACATGGGGTATGCCATTGCTAGTAGATATAATGTCATATTAGTTTGCTTATCACTAAAGCAGAACATAACCATCTTTCCCTTAAGAAGCACACCTCCAAATGCGGTTTCTTTGCATCGGATAATATGTATAGGCCATGTGTATGGGTCACATTTTGTCCAGGTACGTGCAATTATTAATTTTGAATAACGCAACCAATTTGAATAACGCAACCATTATTTCACAGGTCATATTACAAGACAATTACAGTTGACATGTTTTGGTCGAAGTATTTTTATGCAGAGGCAAGATTGTGGTCATCATTTTACTTGGGTCGCTTGCAAAGTTTTACAAACATGCTACAAGCAAATTAGTTCCACATTAATCTTGGAGATGATTGATTATTGTAAAACTATGATTTGAAGATATTGTCATATTATTTACTTTTTGTTATGAAAGTTCATATCATTTTGGGCCCATTTACATATTATTTACTTCTTGTATAATATAAGATCTAAATAAAATAAGCGATAATAATCCAGATATTACGAATTTAAGATGTCCAAATAGGATCAAGTACTAGTCCACATAATATAACACGAAATACAAAACATAATATAGTGTCACGCACATAAACTAGTCCACATAATATAACATTCAATTCAAAGATCAATATGGGTCAGGCCCTCCTGCCACGCACTGCTCTTGAATGACATGTATATACAACTCCTCACGAGCACCTCATCGAGCTATCTCCAATGCATCTTGAGTGCTCTAATAAGCTTTAGTGCCTTCGCTCACCTGGCGACAATCAATCATCTTTTGCAGGATGTTTACAAGACGTCTAAATAAACCATGCAAAATGAAATTAATGGACATTAACCAAAGCAAACAATAACATAAATTTTAACAAGATTACTTACTGGACCATGGTCCTCATCTGCCGGGGGCTGTGAGTCTGTGTCAGCTAGACTACGAGGACGAGCTCGGGATGCCACATGAGGTCAGTCCTCCTCAGGGAGAGGACTAATGAATGGATGGGAGATAAGCATAAACCAATCCATGTAGTCAACTGAGCATGCATGTGGATGGGAAGCTGCGGTAAGACCAGTGACCAAATGATCAACAAAATGTAGCCACCTATAGTCGATATCCTCAAAAACACCACCGTCATATCGCAGAACAGTATCTGGAATCCTCTGCTCGTACCCAAACTGTCACAATACACGATCTGGCATATATCTCTGAATCTTCTCCCCATACCGAAATAAACCTCGAAACAATGATATCGACTCAAATGGTCGAACTCTTCGATGCGAATGATATGACATCCAGATAAGGTCAGTATATGTCAACCGGTCTAAATGGGCCCTGACCTCAACATAGCTCGATATATGACTTCTCACAACATATCGAGCTGCCCGTGGCATCACCTCATCATATCTAGAATTCATAGTCTTTCTTCGTATAGAGTGGAAATGCTCGTAAATCCATGCCTACATTTATTTAAAATAAATCAAAGTCAACTATTTTCAATAAATATATATATATAAAGTTAATTATATTAAATTAAATTAAGAATAACATTTTACCTAAACAAAAGTAACGAAGCCAGCCAACTGTTTTGTACTACCAAGACATGTGTCCCCTAACTGCTCATACGTGTATGCTAGAGCAGCTGCTCCCCAAGCCCATTGTCCACACATGTCAAGGTCTCTAAATAGTGAAAGGTGGTAGACAAAAATTCAACTCACACTCTTATTTGCAAAAATAGTGCACCCCAGCAGATGCATTAAGAATGCTCTAGCAGCAAACTCCCATGACCCAACAATGCAACACTGCTCGTATACCTCCCTCAACCAACTCATTCTCACTTGGGGACCCCGACTCTCTATCAACTCTTCATTTGCTTGAGTTTCTGAAACCCCTAATAACTCTATCAACAAGTCCTTGGCTTCATCATATGATAAAACTTCATATGTCGGGAATTGTCCCATAATAGGAATATGAAGAATAGACGACACATCATCTAATGTGATCGTCATCTCTCCCAGCGGCAGATGGAATGAGTTTGTATCTTTATGCCATCTTTCAACAAAGGCTGTAATTAAGCCTTTGTCAGCAATTTCATACCCAATCCTGCATAGAGGGAGCAATCTAGAATTTTCTACAAAACCATGCACTTGTGGATGAGGAATGCCAAATTTATTTAATTTTCTACCATGGCAGATCAACTTCAGTTCTCCCTGTTCCTATACAAAGCCATAAAACAATACATATTCATAATTGCTATGTACCAAATTAAATTTAAACTAACAAAACAATACAAAAAATTTCAAATATTTTACCTCACCAGCCCACAACCTATATGCAACATGATCAACATAACTAACCAAAACAGAAGGATCAGAAGGACCTCCTGGGAATCCTACTGCATCATCATGAGGAGGAATATTTTGAACAATAGCAGGTCCAGCTCCATCACTCCTATCCCCTCGCCTCACGGAGGCTGTCGGTCTCTCTCGAATTTTAGGCTGAGATGAACCTCCTCTAATCCTCGCCATAATCCTGAAATGAACCATACATATAAGCATACAATTCTCACAATTGCGGATTACACAAACAGTAAGACATTCAAAATTTGGAGTCTCTGCGGTTTGTACAAACCGTAAGTTATTCAAAATTTCCAGTGACCTACGGTTTGTACAAACCACAGAGCAGAAAAAGATGTTATATTGTTCTGCAGTTTGTACAAACCGTAAGTTACTCTTATGCGGTTTATACAAACTGCAGAAGAGAAATTTTGAATTACTTACGTTTTCTACAAACCGTAGAACAATTTAACAGTAAAAAAAAAATCCACCACCACCGTCCTCTGCCACCAATCCACCACAACTACCTCTACAATCTAAAATTAAACTTACAATGATGCTTACCTTCCTTTCAATTGCTTGAATGAGTGCCAAAATGATGCAAGTGGAGGTTTGTGGATTATGGTTCGTGAAAACCGTGGATGGAGAACCAAGGATGGAGAACCAACACCAACAACCAGCAACCAAGGTGCCTTCAATGTAGATCTGCAGTGGCAAAATGGGATACGAGCACTGACAGTGGAGGTGGAGGTGCAGCCGCGTAGGTGGAGTTCGAATGGGGTACAGGCAAAGTGGAGGAAGAAAGGATGTGAAGGGTGGTGGAGGGTATTATGGGGTATGAATTTTTTTAAAAAGGGTTAAACGGTAAATTTGCCTAGACTATAGAGGTGCAAGAAGATGATATGGAGGTACAGGAAGAAGTTATCTTTCTTTGACCTTACTCTCGGATTCTCTTGCGTCAAGCTCATGTATGCTAGGTTGGGGTTGATTTCTTTTGCTCAAATTTTACTCATTTCTCTCATTCTTTTAAGCCTTCAATCCTCCTTTTTCTACTCCAATATTTTTTTTACTCAAATTCAATCAGAATACTGGAAATTAACAACTCCGTATCTCCCTAAGTATGGAAAAAATTAAAATTATCCATAAGTTAGAAATATTCTCAATTGCATAATTTGAAAATCTAGTATGGATTATGAATCTGAAACTAAAAAATATGTTTTCAATTATACAATCTGAAAATGTATTTTAAATTATATAATTTATAAAGTATTTTAGACTATACAATTTATAAAATATTTTAAATTATACAATCTAAAATATAATTTTCAATTACGTAATATGAAAATATTATACAATTTAAAAAATATTTTTAAATTATGTAATTTAAACATATATTTCAAACAATATAACATAAAATATATTTTCAAATTACAAAATTTAAAATAATATTTTAAATTATATGTTATTGAAAGGTATTTCAAATTACATAAAGTAAAAATTTAAAAATAAATTTTAAATTATATAATTTTAAATATATTTTTATATTATCTTGAATGCATTCTAAATTATATATTTTAGATTATGCAACAAATTCAATGACCTAAAATTAAAATTTTCCTAAAACGTAAATCTTACATTTTTAAATATAAAATTCATGCTTTGAAAAATATTTTGTAAAACTTATTTTCAGAAAACATATCCTGTAAATTTGAAATAAAATATCAAAGATATTGTTAGTATTTTAAAAGTTGATCCGTTGCCGAAGTTTTTCCCTAAAAATTGTTACACCATTAGGTCCACATTTAAATTTATCCAATACGTGTAGTATTTTCTATTAGATTTGACAAACAAATATAAGGACAAATAAAAGTTTATGATGCTTTAAGGATAAAGATCATAATCAAACTAAATAAATTAACACGTATAGAAACTAAAAGGAAAAAAGGAGATAAAATAAAATAAAATAAATGAATACATGGACTAAAGTTATACAAGTCCAAAAATATATATTAAAAGAAGGTTAAATAAATTTTATATCGCGATAAAAAACTAATTTTTAGTTTAAGTATTAATAACTTTTTCAAATTAATTAATAAATTAAAAACTTTGGCTTAAATATCTCACTTTTTTTTTGTCAATTTTATTATGAATGTTTCTAATATACATTAACTCTTACGTGACGAAAAATATCAATTATCATAATAAAAAAAATAAGGGATCATGAAAAAAATTTAAAGTGTTTTAGGAACTAGTTAAAAAAACCGAATATAATGAAATAATAAAATATTTTTCTAAAAGTTTAAACTGAAATTTACTATTTATTAGATAATTATTAAAAAAGTTGGATACTCCTAAAAATTTGAAATATATTTACCCTTTAAAGATAAATTATTGACTCGGGTTGGCAGAGACATAGGAACGAAAAAGCAGTAGCAGGTCTCTCTCACAAATTGACAGAAAATCCCACAAATGAACACACGCTACCCCACCCAACTGAAGGCAATTTCAACCAACGATGAAGCCGACAAAAAACATAACAAGAGAAACCCAACAAACAACAGGTAACAAGTGTTGGAAACTCAACAACATGAAACGAAACCATAATTCCCACAACCACCACCACTCCTACCGACCAAAAAAATGGACGATGATCATCGCCGTTGTAACAATATGCATTATCCTCTTGCTTCTTACCCTCCCCAAACCCTCTTCTTCTTCATCATCTTCATCATCTTCTTATTCTTCTGCATCATGGTCTTCTTCTCCGCTCAATTTAACGGAAGAAGTAGGAGTGGGTCTTCCCAGATTGGCGTACATGTTGACGGGCACAAAAGGGGAGGGAGCGCAGCTGAAGAGGGTCCTTCAGGCAGTGTATCATCCTAGGAACTACTACCTGCTCCATCTCGATCTAGAAGCTTCTGATGAGGAGAGGCTCGAGCTGGCCAAGTATGTGAAGTTCGAGCCTGTGTTTGCGGCGTTTGGGAACGTCATGGTCGTGGGTAAGGCTGATTTGGTCACCTACAAGGGCCCCACCATGGTTGCTTCTACTCTTCACGGCATTGCCCTGTTGCTCAAGAGGGTTCCCAATTGGGACTGGTTTCTCAATCTCAGTGCCTCTGATTATCCACTTCTCTCCCAAGACGGTCTGTCACTCCTCTTTGCTCTTTAAATGTCTAGTGTTACCCTTTTCCAGATGATTGCACATTCACCCAAATGGGAAACAGTTAGAATTGACTCCTAGTACAAACCCAGATTTTAGGATTCTACTAGGATTTCTCTTGTTGGTTGCTCTCAAGCATTTCCAATAGAAGTTTCTTACAAGGGTTCCTTAAATAATACCAACATTCAATTCTTAAAATTGAAGAGAGTTAAAGCAAGTCTTTTCAATTTTAAAGAAGTTATGTTTGCAGGGCCGTATTAAAACAGTATTTTTATTGATAAAGGAACACTATTGTAATCAGGTGGAGATGCTCTTAAGCATATAAGACCAGCCTTTCTTATGGCATCATTGAACCATCCCAAGAGGTCCAACCTCCCCGTCATCAACATGAGGGGTGTGTGTTGTTGATTGCATATTGACCATTGCTGTAGTAAAAATAATGTATACTCCCTTCATCCCACAATGATAGAAGTCTTAGATATTTATTGTTATATGTCCAATTTGTCCCTAAATTAGTTACCTTGTCTTTCTCAATAAAAGTAGTGTGTTTATTGAGAAAATTGGATTATTTTAGTAAAAATGTTTCAAAGAGTGGTATATTTATTTTTATTCTTAATCTAGTTGCGAAAAAGAAAAAAACTTAAATTGCAGTAAATGGGATGGAAGGATGGAAAGTTATGGATGTATATTTAATGAAATAACAGAATATGGGAACAAACTGAAAGTTAGAAGTATCAGTGAGTGGAATTTAAAACTATAATTGGCTATAATAGAGTAACTATAGTGACTGTAAAGTTATCAATGATCACAATCACACCAACAACCTGATAGAGAATCAATTAGAATAAACAGAGGAAGACAGAGAAGGATGAGCTCAAAAATGAGAGAAGAATCAAAGGGAATTGGGCCATACCACATGGATACCCTCTGATTCTCCAAAGCCTTCCAATAAAACATTCCTCTCCTCCTCAGCCTAGTGCTTCTTCTCGTGTCCCTTTCTCCCAGATCATTTGACATGTGTCTCCTTGGTATAACAAACTTTCCCACTTTTTCCATGTGATTTGGGTGCTTAATTTCGTTTTCTTTTGTTTTGTTATTTTGGCTCCATGCTACAAAGGACTGTAAAAGTAGAAGTCAGTCCTCACCCTATAAACTAAATTTAGGGTTGAGTTAAACTTAAGTTCTAAGAAGGTAATGGTAGTTTCCAACTCAAGAGTGCGGAGTGATACATTAATTAGTATGGTTGTGGTGGATCTTTTACAGGCTTTGTTGGTTGTCGGCTAATTGATTTTAATGTTTAACTGTGGTTCATATCGTCCTAGACTCAAAGCTAGACTCACCTGAGCAATTCATGAATTGTTACTGTTGTGCTTAACGATTAGACAACAATAACAAAATCTTGTGCAACTTGCAAAGATCAGTTACACGGATTACAAAAAGTCATTTAGCTCGGATAAAGGCTAAATCTTCGGAGGTTTTATTTACCATGATACCACTTTTAGTAACTTCGTTTAAAGTCCTTTTTGATCTCCCTCTTTTTCTTTTCACAGAACTAAACACCATGAGATCTATGTTCCCCACTGGTATATAAGTAAAATTCAATTTTCTAAAAGGAATCCAACATTGTATTTACAGTGTTTTAATTTATGAATCCAATTCCTTGCCATGCTTGGGGATGATTGTCAGAAGCGGAACTTAATTGTATGTTCAGTGGTTTCAGCATGTGTGAGATGTGCTTGCATTAGTTTGTGATTTTCTATTCAAGGACTTTGGCACTCGGGTCTCACCAAAGAAGAAAAATGATATTCTAATAGCTAAAATAGCATGAATTTCCCTAGCCCTGATCACAAGGATGCAACAAAACGCCACAACTAACTTATATATGATCAGTTTTTAAAGCCTTTTCAATTTCAAAGAAGAAAAGGAAGAAATGGATAAACTGAGAGTTAATCCTTAAAAGTAAGTTGGTCTTCCATTCCATTTATAGTGATTATAAACTGGTATGAACTGGATCCAAATTAACTCAGCAAATTGGGATCTAACATATTCTCTAATTTAATTTTTTAAATGATAGATAGGCACAAACTTAATGCTCTAATTTTTTTGTTTATATTTTTATAAAGCAAATATTTTTATTTATTTTTCTAAACATGATATAAATCTTAATTTAAACTTTATTTCCTTTTCCACCGAAACCTCACTCAAACATATGCTAAATCTCAGCCTAGGCCCCTACACGGATATTCCTGAGGGCTCTTGAAGAGGCTTTAGGAGGTAGAGTAAGTTAGAGGTGTGAGAAAAACAGACCAGATGAGGTTTGTTTATATAGGAAATTATCTCTTTGAAAACGTTAGAGTGTATTTGACATTGTGCTTGGGGACAGAGGACTTTTCTTGGCTGGTAGCTTCTGCTCTTGCTATTTCCAGCATCTTCTTCCATTTTCTCATCATCAATGCAGTCACTCTTCTACTTATTCTGTTTTGGTGCATGATCTGCCTATGGATAGGATTTTTCACCTATCATAAATATTGATGTCACAACAGTAATTTCTGTTTGTTAATATGCTTCTACAAAGGAGCAGGAAAAACAATATTTTTCTACCTTTGGGGTTGGGCTACATGATAATCCTAGAGGAGAATTTTATGGTTCACTGTTTTCTGTTTATGATGGATCCTATCAAATGAGCAGCCCATAGCAAGCCAATTGGTATCAAATGAGAATTCTGATTTTTCTCCCCTAGCGTATAAAACTCTAAAAACCTGCTGTCCTGTATTAAGTTTGTTATGCTAGTTTACAAATTTTACCTTCTATCAGGGATATTCTTCTTCAATCTTTTATTGAGTGGTAATTGTTTATGTTGGTTATTTAACTCTTCCTGCATTACATTCCGATAATGAATTTAACATTCTCAAAGTAATGTCTATTTGGTAGCCATTATCACCTTTAGTTCCTTTCTCCCATATATCCAAATTTGTGTTATGGTATCAAAACTCTCATCTTGGGCTTTGTTAACGCCCCTTTATATCCATGTGTTCATCAACTACTAACAATCATGAGATAAATACCGTTGACCTAAGGCAAAACCCTTCGAGTCCTTATTACATTCATCCAAGTGAGAATCCTTATTCGGTCATCGTCACTCTAGTCTTATCTGAAAACAACTATCACTTTCAGTCGTGCTCCTTCTCAATGGCCGTCATCTTTAAAAACAGTAAGGGTTTTCTCAATGACTCCGTTCGTATTCCACAACCCACCAACTTGTTGCATTCTATGTGGAATTGTTGTAACAATTTGATCATATCATGGAACTTAACCTCCTTGTCTCAATCTATCTCTCAAACTGCCCTTTACTTTGATCATGTGGATGCCATTTGGAACGACCTAAGAAATGCTTCTCTCAAAATGACTTGTTGCATATTGCATAGCTCTAGGAGGAAATTTACAGACTCACACAAAGCTCATAGACAGTAACAAACTATTTGACAGATCTGAAATCATTTTGGGAAGTACTTAGTAACTATTTTTGTTGATGTAACATGCATGCACAATAATTCTTAGCTAGATGAGGAGGGAAAGTTAGTTATGCAAAATAGCCACATGGAGGGTGATTTGAAAGATGGGGACCAAGGAATAGTATGAGGTAAAAGAAAAAGAATTCTATATTCAAGGATTTCTGTGTTGGGAGGTGCTTAGTGTGTGGTATGCAATTCTCTCTGTTATTTTGTTGTCATCACAAATCTTCTTTGATTATTCTTCTGCCTTGTCTTCTTTCTACTATAGGTTCTTAATGCTGCTGAGGTAAAGAACATTATATGTTATGTGTTCATTGATCTATTCTTAGTTCTTGTTAGAATCCCTTGATTTATATTGCAGACAATATTTCCTTGTACAAGTTGAATTACATAATTAGGAGATTTAATTGCATTCCATAATTAGGAGGATTAATAAACCAACAATATATTTTTATTTAATGTACATGATTGTTGAGCTTAAATTATAGGGCTAGAGTGTGTCTATCATAAATTAGGATTTTAATTTATTAAGTTTTTTGTATTCTATTTAAGAGTAGTTGTTCTTCTCCTCTATGAATATCATCAAAAACAATTTTTCTGACATGGTGTCAGAGCTCTAAAATCTTTGGAGAGCCTATGTAATCTCATACGCAGTTTGCATTGTTACAAAACCACACCCCCTTTTTTTTTTCTTCCGTTGCATTCATTTGTGCAGCTAGCATTGGTGCAACACCACAAACCTTTCTTTCTTCCACTGTATTCCTTCTAGGCTTGCATTGCCATACTTCAAACCTCAAAAATGTCCGATAATCAGAAAACTCGACCCACAAGGGAGTTCAACGCAAGAGATTCTAAAATTAAGGGGTTTGTTGGACAGATTAACAAAACTTGTAGACTCAGGTAATTGCTCCTTAGCATTCGCAAGTAATATTCCTTACTCCTATGCACTCAATGCCTTAAATTTCTCCAAAGAAGGTGTTTGACCCGATTCACTTGAAAAGTTAAGAATTATAGCTGTTGTTGCTAGGTTAAACTAGGTTAAATTGCAGCTGTTAGGTTAACTTAGGTTAAATTACAACTGCTAGGTTAATTTTTAGTTGTTGAACTCGGGTAGGGCTCGAGTCAATAAAACACACAGCAGTTAGGGTAAATTAATTGGGTCAGGTAAGGCCCAATTCACTCTAAACTACCACTTTAAATTAGGGTTGCCACCAGCCATCTCCTCCTGTAGTTGTGCCTTAGCCCTCTGTGAGCCGTTGCGCTCCACGACCGCCGTGCATCCATGCTTTCCGCACCTCCGCACTTGCTGCACCTCCACTGCCTTTTCCGTCTATTTCGATCCACTGTACCATCACGTGATCTGGAAAGCGACCGCCACGGGAAAGCCGCTTTGCCATCGCCATGTGGTGGCGGCCAGCTCTAAAACTGCCATCACTTTCAGCCATGGCGCCGCCATAGCGGATATTTAATAACACTGGTACCTACAGATTTTGGAATAGACATACAACAAATAGATGAAAGGCAGGTATAAAAGGGTTGAGATAGTCTATGGTAGCTTAAAGTAGTATAATGTAGAGAGGGGTTATGGGTAAAACGTATACCTTACGAATGAGAATAGGAAGATCAGGTTCAACTGTTGGAGTCGGAGGGGGCGGAGGAGTTAACACTAGAATAGAGTCATCTGATGGACAATGAGAAGTCTGTAAACATGGACTAAGAAGGTGACTCTTGGAGAAAGTCTGATAACCTTAACAAGTAAAAAAAAAAAAAGGAAAAAAAGCTAAGGATTATCTCATTCTAGTGTAAGAGTTGAATTTTGAGCCCTTGCTCAAGGTGTGCGTGTGTGTGAAGGACTACCGATGAAATTGTACTTGATGATCTTAAAATCAAGGTTGACATCCTTATGCAATTGTATTGTGATAAGTCAGAGCCATGAGCATGACCCATAATCAAATGCAACATGATAAAATCAAACATATTGAAATTGGCAGACACTTCATCAAAGATAATTTAACAGAGGTCTTGTGATTACAATCCATGTCCTTACAAGACTTCAGATAGAAGTTATTTTTACTAAGGAGATTCTTTAGGGTAGATTCCCTGATTTTGTAGATAAATTGGGAATGATTGATATTCATTTACCAATTTGAGTAGAAGTATTGTAAATAGAGGATTATTAGGATAAAAATATCCTCAATATCTCATTGTAATTCACAGAAAAATATCATTAGAATTGTCCTATTCATTTCAACATATTTTTATTTCCTTATTTTAGAGAGTTTGATTGTTACACATTTACATAGTTTAAGTGGTCCTAATATTACAATAGCTCAAATCAATGTTTAATTGCTCTTCTCCAACAACCTAGTGACTCTATTGGCACAAGCACAAGCAACAACACAATGTAGTCATGTTAACCTTTCTCACTCTCTGCAAAATATAAACCCAAGTCTTGGTAACAATTGCAGTTTTAGTAATTTCGTTCTTACTTTGTCCACATGTCATTTAGGCTCTACTCCATGGATAATAGATTTAGGACATACCTATTATCATATCACTTGTTCTTTAGATTGTTTTGAAGCTTATTTTAAAATTAAACCTATTCATATTAAGTTGCCTAATGGTGCTTCGATCACATCATACTATTCAGGCATGCTTATTTACATTATTATTCATAATGTTCTTTTGTGTTCCTAAATTAAATTTTAACCTTATTTCTATCTCTAAAGTAATTTTCGTGCTTAATTACCCACTCACCTTCTTCAATGGTGTTTTCAAAATTCAAGAAATGAACTCTTTGAAGATGATTGGTGTGACTAAATTGAAAGAATGGGTTATCATCTAGTTTAGATAGTTACTTAAGTTGATTGGTTGAAGAAATCTGGCATGTTGGATTTAAATGACAGGAAAGGTGAAGGAAGAGATTATCTTGCTTACCTGTGAGAGAATTTGGACCTTTAGACATTGGTTGGAAGTTTGCAAGCTAAGCATTATATTCAACGAAGAAATTCCTTATTTGTTCTATTAAGATGCCATATTCCTGGTAGTATATGGATAAGAAGGAAATGTTTCAAGTTCTCATTTGACCATTCTTATCTAACTTGTCAATTACATGAACAAGTACTTTTCCTTTAGTGCTTTTGGCTTTTAATTCTTAAAAAATAAAAATTTAAGTGTAACTCAATCTTATAAAACCGACTTGTAAGGTGAGATTTTTACACACTTATATATTATAATTTATTCATATATCTAATTGATGTAGATCTTCAACACACTTCCTCACCTCAAGGACTAGACATCTCTATCATGGGACTAGGGTGGAACTTAATAGTGAATGATATAATAGGTTCAGCAAACTTGACTAGGATAGGGTTTGATTGACTTTGATACCATCATAAAAAAAGTGGAATTTAAGCCTTTAATCTCACAAGACTGTTATGTGAGGTTTATACCTATTTATATACTATAATTTGGTCATATTAATATGTATATTAATGAATCCAAGTCTGTTTCACAAATATAAATTATGTTTATTTTGCTGACCTTTTTCCATGTAACTTGCTTCAGATATCTTGCACATCTTTTCATTCTTGCCCAGGGATGTAAATTTCATTGAGCATACCAGTAATATTGGTTGGAAAGAGTATGTACATTACCTATTCTTTGATATTGTCTCAATTTGTTGCTAAACTATTTGTTCATAATTTTGCGTACCTGTAATAACTGTGGCATCAGGCATCAAAGAGCTAGACCGATCATTGTAGATCCAGGCTTATATCATTTGAAGAAATCTGGCGTTTACTGGGCTAAAGAGAAGAGGTCTATTCCTTCATCGTTCAAATTATTCACAGGTATTAATTATGCAGCATCTTCGTTGACATATTTTCTTCTAGGTCCTAACCGTCTCCCCATGTTTTTCTCTTCTCATTTTTCTTTATAAATATATGCTGCTTAAGTTACTCTTACGCACCTCCTATTCTATCTTGTATGTTTTTTTGTTTCGTTGTGTTAAATATGAATGGGGGACGAACCCTGGTGTAACAGTAATGAAGCTTTAATTCTGAAACAGTCTCTTTGCATATGAAAGGTGAAGACTGCTTACAATTACCCTTCCTCATACCTTGTTGAAGCGAGGACCTATGGAACTAGGGAACCTTAGTTTTTTTATTGTCATAAAGATCAACATCAGAGTAACAATGACTTCGGCATGCATGATAGGCTCTGCAGATGCTGTTATTTCTTATTGACCATAGTTCAATATAATAGCGGATTAAGGAATTATTCTAATTAGATCTGTCATTTCATGAATTTAATGGTCTAACTAGCCAAAGTGATCTAAAACGGTATTGGGAAAGTGGTTAGCATATTTGTATTGTCTTTCTATACAAAGCATTGGAATGAATGCTAAGCCATTTCATTGACCAAATGATTGAAGTTTGTTTCGATGTTCTAATAAAATAAATTGACCCCAAGTAAATTTACCTGGAATCCAATACGAAGGCTGAGTCATCAAACATACAAGTTTCTTTAGAAGATTTCAATGGAGTTCTCTTATTAGCTCATATTTATATTTCTGGAAACATCAGAGGTCTTGCTGTTGCTTTTAGTTTTGTTTACTACATAGAGCTTTTGTATAACATAGTAAACATGCTATGTATAATTGAGGAATAGAAAGTCCAATTTGCTTCATTTTACTTTGATAATTTTTCTTATTAGTATTTGTGAATAAGTCTTAGTTGTTCTACCTAATGGTATTTTGTGGCTTTCATCCAGGTTCTTCGTGGATTGTCTTGACAAAGTCGTTTCTGGAGTTTTGTGTTTGGGGTTGGGATAATCTTCCTCGCACTCTCCTCATGTATTACACGAATTTTCTTTCATCCCCAGAGGGGTACTTCCATACGGTCATTTGCAATCATAAGGACTATCAAAACACGACCATTAATCATGATTTACGTTATATAAGGTGGGACAACCCGCCAAAACAGCATCCTTTGTTCTTGAAGTTGGAGCATTTTGATGACATGGTCCGAAGTGGTATTCCTTTTGCTCGGAAGTTTGCCAAGGATGACCCAGTTCTTGACAAAATTGACAAGGAACTCCTGAGAAGATCAAATGGTCACTTTACACCTGGAGGCTGGTGTATTGGGAGTCCTCTTTTGGGAAAAGACCCTTGCACAGTTTATGGAAATTCCATTGTAGTTAAACCTACTTTACGATCAAAGAAGCTAGAAAAACTAATGGTGAAACTATTAGATTCTGAAAATTTTAGGCCCAAACAGTGTAAATAGTCGTCACTCCCACGTGAAATCTCTATTCGCGATTCTATTGGCGTTTTTATTGCATCTGTCCAAATTTAACGCTGAATTGCTATGAAACGTGCTTCTTTCTTGTCGTATGTGAACCTAAGCAGGTCTTATAAATTCATGCCATAAACGAACCTTTGGTTTCAAGAGAAACTTTTGAAACATAATGTGGTATTGGACAAAGGAACATTCAGCACAAGTTATGGTCCATTTTTTTTATCAATGTATTATATATTTTTTTTAACTTAAAGAAAAGACAGGTAATAGTTTAAATTTACATATTGACCCATTAAAATATTAGGACTCCTAAATGCAATCTTTTTTTTGATTGACCTACATCAAACTTGTTCTTATTCAAATCAAAATAGTTCTCCAAAACTACTTTCTCTTTTCTACGCAGCCTAGATCTTTACGAATTTTGTCTTTAGATATCTTTCCTTTTGAATGTCCAAGATTGGAATGTGCTTGCGAAAGGCATACCAACTTAATATATCTCTTTTGTTAGAGTTGTCTAGTTATACAGGTACATGTTAGGTTTAACTTTACTTCTAATCACATGTACACTAGCAGTAAATGTAACAAGTAATAAATATCATCATTTCTCAAAAAAAAAAAAAAAACTTGTGTGATATACAATAATATTTACAATTCTAATAAAATTAGACTAATGAATAATTTCATAATTTTGATTGTTACGAGAAAAAAAAATAAAACTGTCTGAAAACAAATTAAATATCTTTTTAGGTATTTTTGTCAAATACTTGGAATGTAGAAAAAAAGATAAAGATCAACGGGATGAAATTGCCAAAGTTACACTTCACCAATCCTCACTCTCAATCATAAAAACAATTGTCAATGTCAACCTATAATAATACCCAAACCCTAATTCCTTAAGTGAATGAGCCTAGACTTACCTATTAACCGTCAATTCCTTGATCAATTATATAAACAAAACTTACTTTTGCTACAAGAGACAAGAAATGAATTATGTTTTATTCCTAAACATAAGCATTCATATGACATTTCAATTTAGTTCTGAATTACAAATGATATTTTCCAATACCCTAAGAATCAAATATCAAAATGATTACCACAACAAACATTAAGTATAAAATAAAAATACTGTCATTGAAAAGAAATTAAACCAATATTAATTATATGAGAATTCAGTACGTAACATCTAACCCCAACAACAATAGGTTTAGCTCTTAATAGGAATGAAGAGACCAAACATAGAAAATGAACAATTGAAGAAGATGATTACACCAATGAACCCTAAAGTTGTCGTCCAAGTTTGACTTTTGCTCCTCTCTGGCTGAAGATAACTAACCCTTACGTATACAATCTTTAAATAGATTGGTTTCAACGACATTCGTGCATGGCTCAGCTCTAGTGATGTTAAGCGCAATTCCATCCAGAGGCCCTCGACCCAACTGGTGCCTGACCTAACTTCAGTGGCACCGAGCTCAATGTCCTAAAGTTGTGCTCAATTGTCTTGCGTCAACTTCCTCTCTGTAACCTCCTTTAAGGGTTCCAATCCTTATTTTTTTTTAATTGAATGCTTCATGTTCAATTTCTTAGACATAATAAGAGGAATTCATATAACCTTCCATTATCGTATTCTAGTAATCAATTATTAACAAAAACCTACTAAAAGAAAAAAATAAAAAAATTCCAAACTTAAGAAGAGTTAATTTCATTATAAAAATTATCTAAAAAATATGATAAAAACCAATGTTATCAAACTCCCTCAAATATAGAACCTTGTTTGTCCTCAAGCAAAGGTAACTTGGTACAGGTAGACACTACTTAGCAATGGTATACACAACTTAGAGACAAATTCACGTAATTATTCAGATGTTAATCATGTATGCTCCTGCTGAAATCAATCTCAAAGAGGAAAAGTGTGTCCTTGTCAATAATAAATTATGGTGCTCACAGTGTAGATGTAATAGATAATGGTGTAACCTTATCAATGGCACAATGCGTTCAATGAACAACTAAAGGTATCATTCCTCACCACAAAAAGTATTTCACTAGAGCACACTAGTGTCTCAGACTACATCTTTCTCTCTTCTACCACTAATTTCCCACAATTTAATTTTCCAATAATCTTAAAAAGCATGCAACATCATAAGGACTTTTATTGAATTGTAATGTGGTTGGGCTAAGAAAAAAATTGTTTTTATTTTTTGGATAATCAAACAGTTCAATCAAGCAAAGAGAACAATTTAATCAACTAAAAAATTCATAAAATTCTACCTTCTATTATTTAAAAATCAGACTTTAACCCATTATTAACTTTTCCACCAAATCTATTTATTTCTTTTTTTTTTTAAATTAGCTTGACCCACAACCTTTTCCGAATTGCACTTTATACCCCTTATGTATTATTTTTAATAATTATCCAAACTTGAATCACACTAAGGAGCATGATCTCATTACTCTCTTTACTAAAAGTGAGGTAGTAATTAATTCTTAACAAGGATAAGGGATTCAAGGATGAAAAATAATTTCTTTTAAGGCTGGGTGCACAAAGGTTTTATTTTATCAAAACAAGGTTAACTATTTGGCTTAGACTAAATTGAAATAAACAAATGTGGCCTTGATCATTTGTAAACATGTTAATGAAATAATTAGCAAATAAACTCAAGCAAACTCAATTATGAGTTTAAAGTTATAGTACTTACTGAATTTAACTATGAAGCACAAAAATCTCACCTAGATGGAGTGTTAATACTAAAGTTGCCACATAATATATGCCATAATCATAAATTCACTTTCAATCATAGAAATGCAAAAGAGCAACAACAAACGTAATTTTCAACAAAAGCAACATAATCAATTCACATATTTTAATAGACAACAACATATATAAATTCGTCATCAGAGACAGGTAAAACTTACTCCAAGTCAACAATTGCATCATAATTATCACTTAGCTTAGTTACATATCTAATAAACAAAAGAAAGAATAATTTAAAAACAAAAATTAAGGACAAGTAAAAAAAAAATAAAAAAATAGAAATTAAAGTCTAAATAAAAAAATCCTCAGTAGTAAGCTAAATATATGATACTTTAGCATAATCTTCTGCATCAGCATCTACAGTCTCACTCCCCCCTACAAAATGGGTTTGTGCCCTAAGCCAAGTATCATAAGTTGTGAATTCCTCAACTGAGGGTACTTGAAATGCTGGTGGGGATCCTGGTCCATGCAATGAAAGTCCCCGTAGGGTGTCTATCACCATAGCTTGAGCCTAAAAGATTGCTTGGGGAGAAGCGTCAAAATGTTACATTGAAACATCAAAATGCTCCTTACTCAATGGCAGACTGAGCTCGTCCCCGTAGTAGTGTTGGTGCAATTGGCCCTTCTCTTGCTAGACAAAATCTAGTGATATAATTTATATTGATCATCTAACAAGATCACTCAAAAGGTGGAAGTGAGACATCCACTTCTTAACACTTTTTGTGTTCAATAACAAGTGAACCAATTGCAAATGTAGCAAGTAATAAATATATTATTCTCTCGTAAGGGACTTGTGCAATACATGACAATAAATAAAATTGATAATAAATTTAGATAACAAATTAAGAGAACAAATTATTCCCAATATTTAAATTGATAAGCAAGAAAATAAATTTATGAAAAAATAATTAAAATATAGTTTTTTCTCCAAACCTGAATCACACTAAGGATCATGATCTCCTTGTTCTCTTGCTCTCTCAGCTTAAAGGAAATCAAGGTTAAAATATTTAAGGATTAAAGGTTCAAGGATGAAGAAAATTTCTTTTAAAGCTCAAAAGGGTGCACAAAGGTTTTATTAATGAAAAAACAAGGTTAGCTATTTGGCTCAAATTATAATGAACTAAAAAAATTGGCCTTGATCACATCTAGGCATGTAGATAAAATAATTAGTATAGAAACTCAAGCAAAATCAATTATGAGTCAAAAGTGATAACACATAATGGATTTAAACTCTGAAGCCCAAAATCTCACATTGTTGGTATCAAAAGCTGTAATAAATTATGCTACAATTATTAGTTACAAATAAAATAATATGAATGCACTTTCAATCACAAAAACACAAGAGCAACTACATACTTAAACCCAATAAGAAAAACACAGTTAATTCATAGTTGATAATAGAAAACAATACAATAAATTCTCATTAGTAAGAAATCATCATCAGTGTTATGTAAAACTTAATCCAAGTCATACAACCAAATGCCTCATATACGTCATATTAGCCAAGTTACACAATTTATTATCAAAATAAAATAAAAAAAGATAAAATTGAACAAAAAAAAATAAAAACACTGAAATTTAAAGAGAAAAACAATAAAATAAAACTAAATTTTTTTTCTTCTTCGGCATCATCAACTTTCACATCCTGGACAGACTTACCCCTCCTATGATATGGCTGGAGCTCAGACCCAAATTTTGTTTTTTGTTTTTTTATGAGCTGGGGTTGGGCGCCAAAAAGTTGAGCTAGGCACCAGTTTAGGTTTGCATCAAAATTTGAAAAATTTTAAAATGGCAAAATCCTAGTTGACATCCCAAGTCTACATTTTTCTGACTCCCAGACAGAGCTTGCCTCTCAGATGGAGTGGAGTGAAGTGCCTAACCCTAATGTAGAGACCTCTTTAAATACAAATAGGAGCTAGGCTAGCAATGTCCAAGCCTGACCTAGCTAAAGTGGCGTCGAGCTGGACTTCAAATCCGTGTAGCTTCTTGGCCTCAACCTAGCTAAAGTGGTATTTGGCACGACTTGCTCTTTTTTATCCAATACTTTATGTTCAATTATTTAACAAAATGAACGACATTTAAAGTAAAATTTGATTAAAAACTCAAGTGACCAATTATTTATAACAAAAATGAAATTTTTAATAAAAAAAGATAAAAACATGAGATTTAGCCGGTTCTAAGCTTAGAAAGAGTTCATTTTAGTTTATCCTAAACCTAAAAATATGATAAAAATAAATGTTATCACCACTCTAGCTATCCTGCGTAGATGAGTAATTAAGGAAGGGTTCCTCAGACTAGTAGTGTTTGACATATTGACACATTGATTAATCTCATATGCAATGGCATACCACATTCGTCGACCTTCCTATCAAAATGCTGAATAGGATGATGGACTGACCCTCGGTAACATCTTAGACATGAGAGCTAGGAGAGAGGTTGGAGTGAATGAAAGTCACCCAAATTCTAGCTAGTAAACTAAAGTGACATCTTTTTGTGTAGAGGTTGTTGTTCCCTATTTCTGACAAAGATGCCTCCTAGAAGGCATACCATACGCTTGATCTCAGCATGATCAACTCTTCCATTAGCCAACTGAGCACATTGGCATGAGTGGTCTCAAAACTGAACATCAATATCATGGAATAAGTTGGCAGTAGCAGCATCAAACAAAATCCTCTTGCCCCAAATGTAGGTAGTGTATGTGGGGAATCTGTCCCCCTCAGTCATAGCACTAGCATAGAATTCTTTAACTATTGCTATATTTTGGTAGGTTTAGGGTAGGCACCCATCCTACCTCAATGTCTTCTTTGGAGTTCCCCTGAAACTCAATAACCTCCCGTGACTTTAAGTTAATCTTCCTCTCCATGATCATTCTCCAATTCTCCACAAAAGCATAATGTTTCTCATGTATATTGGAGAGAAACTTCTCAGAATACAACTTCCACTTCCTCTTCTAGCCTATAAAGGACTACCTCTCTACATTCTTCTACTTCTTGAAAGGAGAAGAAGATGTCATCTTCAAAAATTAATCCAACAAACATCAAGAACCATAAGATAGCATCTCAATTAGCATAAAAACTACTTATTATCCAGAGTATTATTTAGAAAGAAAAACAAAATAATTAACACAAATATTCATGAACTGAGTTGGGGGCAATGTAGGCGTGTCGAGCTCATAGCATAAATAACTTTTTGGATAAGTGGCACCATGCTCAAAGAACCCAAGCCGTGCACCATGAACACAAAAATAGCAAACCCAATTTGACAACAGTTGAATGCGCCAAACAAAACCAACACAAATTACCATAAAACTATAACCAATATCTTTTAAGTCTAACAATTGCTAAATAAAACTTGAAATAAACCAAGAAAGATGAAAACAAGTTTCTTGACTATTGCAAAGCGAAAGTTTGAATTTAAGATATTGTCAATGAGTTAAGGGAGTGGTTTCATCTAGCTCGCAGGGTGATTTTTTTAACAATGTGTAGACAGAGGTGTGCAAGAAAGATTAAATTGAAACTCTAAGTATGGTTTGGGAATTAAGAGCGTTAGCATGTGACGACTAATAGAATAAATTTGAAATGCAAAATGAGTTAGGTTAGGACTCAAAAAAATCGATGTCTTAGTGGGGTTCACTTTTATCACACCGGGCGTGACCAAACTCGATAGCAATTCTTTCAAGACTGATTCTTCCTGCACCTCCATACTGACTTCCTGCACCTCCATAATTTTGCATATTCCCATTTTAGCCTTGAGTGAAGCACAAGAATACCCTTCGTCAATGGTAATTATGATTCAATTATTTTTTCTTTTCGCGGATTGCACAAACTGCAATGCAATTAAAAAATATTATCATTGCGGATTGTACAACCTGCAATTATTTTTTTCTGCACCTTTTACATTGCAGGTTGTACAAACCGCAAGTATAAATATTTCTAAATGTATTGCGGTTTGTACAACCAGCAATGCATTTAAAAAAAATTATATTGCGGGTTGTACAACCCGCAATGTATTTATAAATATTTTTGTATTGCGGTTCGTACAACCCACAATGCATTTTAAAAAAAATTAATGTGTTGTCACCCTAACACCACCCAATCATGTAATTAAATGAAAAGTCTATTTTGTTGGTTGCACGCTTATTCTCATTCGAAGTTCCAGCTCCATTTTAAATGAAGAGTCTATTATGCTCCTCTATACCCATTAAATAAAGAGTCTATTTTGTTGCTCTATACCCCATTTCAAACAAAGAGTCTCTTAGATTGTTATGATGAAACATTCACCCTGAAATACTAATCAATTAAAATTTAAAAATAATGAATTTAAAATTATCAAATTCTTGTTTGAAAAATTCAATGAATTAAATTTCAAAACAATCAATTTCAATTTTTTGACAAATCAATAGCACAGAAAAATAGTTGATTAAGTTACAGAATTGCAAAAACAAATAATTGAAAATTTGTGCAAAAGACAAAAATTTATGTAGAATTGAAACACAAATCAAGATTAAGGGAAAGAGAGAGAAAGAAAAAAAGGATTTATATTGGTTCATTCTTCCTCAAGAGCAACATCCAATCTCCTTGCCAACAAGCAAAGAAATTTCACTAAAGAATACTAATATTCAAAAAATACAATCAAGAACCAATCTTGCACTCTGCAAGATCACACCATACATAATGCAGAACCCTACCACACCCGTACAAAGGTAAACCATATACAATTGTAGGCCCAATATACCTTCCAATCAATGAAATTGAAAAGAAAAAATCCATTGTAATAATCACAACAATACAAATCAGTTGAAGAAAAGAAATGAAATTGAAAAGAAAAAATCCATTACAATCACAACAATACAAATCAGTTGAAGAAAAGAGATTGAAGTGACTTATCTGAATCAAAAACCAATGTAAAATAGTGCAATGTAGTCACAGTTCAGGGATGAGCTCCAAGAATTTCTTGGTTCCTTTTGATCAAAAGCCTCTTAGTTCACTTTTCTCTCATTTTTCTGTTCTCATACATTCTCAATTTTGTCTCTTGGTAAAAGATGCGTTTTCACAAATTGTTATATGTCTCCAAAACTGTTTTAAAATCTTTTACTGTTTTATAAAAACAATCAATTGAAAACAGATTTAAATCGATTGATTTCCTGCTAACAGGATTTTTCTACTTACTATTTTTGAAAAATAATCCTTTGAAAACTTTAGTGAACCATTTTTACTAAAACATATTTAGTCCAATTCCAGTTTTATATTTCAAAAACATAAAGGATTATTAGAGCTCATTCCTATAACATATGATGCGTACATGTGACAAGACAACACACACTGATATTAATTTACCTTCAAGTCTCCTTTGTACTTGGTTTGAGGTGGCTTCACCAAATACAAGACAACAAAATTGCCAACAATGGGGATTATAGGTACTGACTATTCAAAGTTGGAAACCAAACCAAAGGATCTAGCATCTATCCTAAAGTAGCTAGCCATGTCTCAGATAGTTGTTAAGATATGTGGGATTTGTACTTCTAATAATCATTATATTAATTCTTGTCCCACATTGCATGAATTTGAAGGAGGGAACATATATTGTGCCCTCAAGCACATGCTGCAAACATCTACAATAATGATAGACCATCTATTGAATTTACTTTTCACAATAGACTATCTGATCACTAACAACAATAATATAACCGTGATCTCACCTCTAACAAACACAACCCATGTTGGAGGAACATCCTATTAGGGAACAACTGACAACAATAACAACAAGTTCGTATGCCATATCAACAACATACTGCTAGACCAACGTACCAACCTTCACATTTACGCTAACAACAACAATAATTGCCATAACCAGTTGTTGTACTAACCAAGAATGAACCTTCTTTCGAAGACATGATGAAGAAAATTGTTGGGCACAACATGAATTTATAATAGAGAACTGAGGCAACCATTTAGGGTTTGGAAAATCATATTGGGCAAATGACCACCAGTATCAACCAACTGCATTCTCAAGGCTTTGATAAGATCCCATCTCAGACTGTTATATCCAAAGAATGTCAGTGTTATTACCTTGATATCAAGGAAGAGTATGCAAGAACTTGAAAAGCAATAGTCTGAGACTCATATTGCGTTAGACAGTCTGGCTAAGTGGGTTAGTGAGTCTGATACAGTGTAGTGGAACTTGAACAAAGAAGGGCTAAGTCTACCCTATCAGAATAGTTCAACATCTCTTACATTCCTAAGAGATTTATTTCGAACCTTTGAATAGCTCAACTTTTGATACACTTTCTAATAGCAGAGCTCAAACGTCTACCATTCTAGAATAACCATCTATCTCTCATCCTTTTCCACAAAGGTGATATGATTCTAGGAAGGTTTGTAAGATCTAGATCAAATCATTAGGAGATGAAGAACAAAACCCAACCAAAGAAAATACAAGAATGGCACAAGCATGAGAAGATACCATAGTTTTATGCATTCGACAATTGAGAAATGCAACAAGGAAACAATAAAGTATGTAAAATGGAAACTAAAATGGATTAAGAAGAAGGAAGGATGAAGAACATGCCACCTTGAAGAAATCTTCCAAGGATAAGTGTCAAGAAAGTCATTATTTGAGAAAATTTCTCAAGATAAGACTGAACACTAGAAAAGAAGAACTCAAACTCACTATAACTCTCAAAAAGACCTTTCAAAGGAACTCTTATTCTCATTTAAGTATGAAAAATGAACAAAAAAGACTCTCCTTATATAGCCACAAGTCATGATCGTAGATGATCCATCTCTCCAATTATTTTGTTAAATTGTGGAAAATGACATCGATTAGTTAGTCTTCTTGTCTTCTTTCAGTGCTTGAGGTTCTTCGGGTGGGTGGTCCTGCATTGATGACATAAGTCCTTGATTAGAGGGATTAAGATCGGGTTCAGAGACGAGGTTCTTTATTCGTGAGTTGTGTTGAGATAATGCATTTGATAATGCTGACGATCTAGTTTAAGATCTGAATACAATTGGGAGGATCTGAGTGTTATAAAGTACTTCTTAAAGTATCGATGATCATCTAAAGGATCAGAGGAATCAAGGTGAAGATGAGTCTTCGAAGCGAAAGGAGTGGAAGTAGGTTTGCACCCTAAGAGTTCAGCATCGTCAAGAAGGTGAATGCAATAACTTTGTTGGGAAAGAAAAATGCCATCACGGGAGTGGGAAATTTCAATACCGAGGAAATAATTGAGAGTGCCCAAATTTTTAATTTTGAATTGCAAATGCATCTAAATCACCATGGGCACCCATGGGCACTTGCATATACACAGTTTCATCTAAATCACCATGCAAAAAAGCGTTGTTAACGTCAAGTTGGTGTAAGAACCAGTTGTTCATGGAAGCCAAAGTGAGAAGGAGACACAAAGTGGTCATTTTGGCTATTGGGGAAAATGTATCAAAATAATCCAAGCCTTCTGTTTGGGTGTAACCTTTTGCCACAAGCCGAGCTTTATAATGCTCGACCGACCCATCAGCATGGTGTTTAATCTTAAAAACCCATTTATTGCCGATTGGTTTGACATTAGGTGGTAAATCCACCAGAGTCCATGTTTTGTTTTCCTCAAGAGCAACAAGTTCATTACTCATAGCATTGTGCCAACATTCAAACCGAGAGGATTGGGCATAGGTGGAGGGTTCTGTTTCTATTGACAAAGCCAGAGGGAGAGTGCGATGGGGACCAGAGAGAGAGGTGTAAGAAATGTACCGTGGCAGAGGATACGAGGTGGAAGAGAGGAAAGGCGAGTTCGACGAAACAGTGGCATTGTAGCAAAGGAAGTCGCAAAGGTGAGAAGGAGCGATTTTCAATTGAGAAGAGTGGCGAGGTGGGGGAAAGTGGTTAGTGGTGTGAGAGGAGGAGGAGGGAGTAGGGGTCTTCATGGATTGGTCCTGGTGGACTAACAGATGAGTTAATTTGGGGCTGGGATTGGTAAGGGAATGTCAGTTCTGAAAAAATTGCATTACGGGTGACATTTATTTCCTTAGTTGTAAGATCATAAAAAATATATCCTTTCATACCAATTTTAAAACCCAAAAACACACTAGCATGAGTAATGACATAGGACCAAATTTTTTTTGGAAGATTGGATTGAAAAAGGAAAGCACGGGCAACATTTAAAATGTGTTGGTGTTTGCATTCAACACGGCCATTTTGTTGGAGAGTTTCACGACAACTAGTTTGGTGCAAAATGCCCTGTTGAGAGTAAAATTGATCAAGTTTAAATTCAGGGGCATTGTCACTTCTAATACTTTTAATAGAAGAATTAAAATGGATTTTGGCATAAGTAACGAAATCACGCACACCTTGTCTTACTTCACTCTTAGTTTAACAAAAGAATCCATGTGAAGCAGGAGTAATCATCAAGAACAATAAGAAAGTATTTGTGCCCGTGAATAGATGTAACTGAAAGGTCCCCAAATGTCAAAATATATTAAATAAAAAATGTGAGTAAATGCTGGGAGAAAATGACAAGCGTTTTTGTTTAGCAAATTGACAAATATCACAAATATCAAAATTGGGACAATTAATGTAAGGAAATTGTTTGTGAAGATGTTGTAAACGTTGAGGAGATAAATGTCCAAGTCTATAATGCCAAATGTGTTCAAAATTAATTTGTTGAGAAGGATGACTAGTGAGGGCAGTGTCAATGTGATGGCAAGTAGAGATGTGAGAGGCTAAAAGTTGCTTATAAATGTAATACAAGTGTTGACCTTTTTCGGCAAGTGTACCGAGTCAAAAGTAATATAGATTTATAAAGTAAGGATGTCGATCCCACATAGAACAATTTTGCTATCAAATCTCAAATTAACAACTCACTAAGAAATTAAAGGTTTCAAGATGAATTGAGAGCAATTTAAATTATTAAACAATAAAGACAATCAAAGAATAAATAGCAATTAAAAAGAGAGTTTTCAAGATCTAGAAGGACTCTGGGATTGAACTTCATCTATCTCCCTCATTAATATTTTGGATTTAATAATAAAATACAATATTAGTAACTACTCACGATTGATGCACATATAATAATCATTCACATTGATTCCTCTGATATGAAATTCATAAGGTAATTTCCTAAACACTAATCCCTCAGCTATTTTATAAATTACCCAACATTAAGAATTGATGTTATAGCAATCAATACACTGAAACCTATCCCTAGTATTTCAATATATTGAGTATTTTTGTCTAATTCAGAAACTCAAAAGTACTTCCGAGTTAATTCAAGAATCAAGATCAAGACTCTATTGATCAAATAAAATCTAGCATTAAATGCAAGATGAAAATACCAATGGAGTAGAAATTCTGTATTTTATTTAAAATCACCAAAATACAAATGAGTTCAAAAGATTACATTCAATCTCAAAGATGAAGAATTTAGCTACTCATGGTAGCCATTACACTCCAAGGAAGAAAGATTGCAAAGAAGACAAAGAATCCTCAATAGTTCTTGTTCTTGACTGCTTTTACATTCCTCCAAATCCAAATCCCCTTTCCAAAACCCTAAAATCCTCTTTTAAACACGTTTTCGGGCTTAGGTTAAGTGACTTTTCGCTCGGGCGAAAACACCTTGCTTAGGCAAAAATTTGATGTACCCTCTTGACTGATCTCGCCTGGGCGAAACCATCCTCGCTCGAGCGAGATCCCCTTCAGTTGCCTCACTCCAACGTCACCCGGACAAATTCTCCTCTGCAACTTATATACATTCCTGGACTATTTTCGTCTAGGCGAACTTTCCTCGCTTGAGCAACTCTTCTTTTCAAATCTTTTTCATTTCTTCTTTTTATGCAAATTCCAAGCTCTAAATTCCTTCATTCTTTACACCTGAAATTCACAATAATTAAGATAAAATGCCTTCTTTTGACTCATGACTCAAATTAACAAAGTAAATCCAAAAACTCTCAATTCGGAGGTAATTATTATCTTAAAGATCACTTAAACCCATAAGTACTCAAATTTATAATGTATAAAAACACTAAAAATTGGTACTTATCAACAAGCCACTAAGTTGTCTAATCGAACCAATCATCTTCTTTGACCAAATATCCTAAATGACACAAAAATTAGAAGAGAAAGTAAGTGAACAAATTAATGAATGGGTGAGTTGAGAAACAAAGAGAAAATTGTGTGTGAATTGTGGAACAAATAATATATTAAACAAGAGAAAACTAGGAGAGAATTGGACTGTGCCCCTGATTTAGGCTGTGACAAAGGTTCCATTTGGAATTTTAATTTTAATGGGCTTAATATGATGGTAGGATGAGAATTGGGCCAGGGAAATGCAAATATGGTCTGAAGCTCCTAAATCTATTATCCTGGGAACAATACTAGGATTTTGAGAGAGATTGATACATGACGTGAAAGTGGTAGGAATTTTTAAAACCTGGGCTTGGGAAGCAAAAGCTTCGGCGGTAGGAGAAAGAGAGGTCATGGGTGTGGTGTTTGAATGTTGAAGAAAGGTCAGGAGGTTGAATCTGCTCTGGAGAAAAACCTTGCACAGGCATCTGGGAGGATTGTGGAGCAATAGGAATGGTGCCTTCTGCATCGGTGTCGGCAACAACATTGTTAACATAGGTGGTTGATTCTCGGGTGCCCCATCCCGATGGGTATCCATGCTTTTTGAAACAAATTTCAATGGTGTGACCTCGATTTCCATAATGGGAACACATCTTATCGGGTCCCCTGTATTGGACGTATCAAGTCCCTTGTAGAAAGTCGACATCTGTGATCCTAACCCCTTGCTTTTACTAAGGGAAGGACGACACGCTGAAACAACATTGGGGAAGACACCCACTTCGTCAAAATGACCAGTACGGTGTTAGCGTTCTTGTTGGCAAATAATGGAGAATGCACGATTGAGGGAGGGTATTGGATCCATCAAAAGAATTTGGGAACGAACAACAACATATTCTTCATTCAGCCCCAAAAGGAAACGAAGGAGCTGATCATCCCTTTTATAGACAACAACTTTACGACCTGAAACGCAAGAGCATCACACAATACAAATAAGATGGAAAGTTGAACTGTAATTTTCTAATTCTTCCAAATGGTTGTGAGCTCTGTAAAGAAATCACTTACAGAGAGAGCGCATTGCTTGAGGGAGTAGAGGTCCTGTTGGAGTTCCCCTACCCTCAGCAAGTCACTTTGTTAAATTCGTTCACGCAAGTTGTTCTATATCGCTGAAACGACTTCAATCGCATCCATGCTTTGAGCAATTTGAGGGGAAACTGAGTGCATCAGCCATGAATGGATGAGGTTGTTTTACCGTTGCCAAAGAGGATACAAGGGATGATGAAGATCTGGCATCAGAATAGTGCTGGAGAGAAAACCGAACTTGTTCTTAGCTATCATAGCCCGTTTCATGGATCGTGCCCAATTATGATAGTTGGGGCCAACAAGAAGTGATGAAACCATGATGTTGGATGGATTTTCACTAGGATGTATGTAATATGGGGATGATGGGTCTTGAGAGGGATCTAGATTTTGATTATTTTGATTGTCATTGAGTGGCTGAAATGAGTTTGTTGTACCGAAACTAGCAGAAGTGCTAGTATTTCCTCTAGCCATTTTACGAGAGCCGCTCATGATACCATGAAGAAATTGAGAGTGGATTTGCTAAAGGAGAAAAGAAATATTCTCTCTCTTAATTTTATTGATGCAACAACAACACTATATATAATTACATAAGACAGTAGAGAATAGTCCATCTATAGTGAGGTGGCAAACTATTTGTGTAAAAGAAAGGCTAACAAACTTTTATTATTGCTAAAAGAGAAAAGGACAAAATGAAACAGCTTTGTAACAGAAACGTGTAGAAAGGGTAGTGCATGTGCAGTGCCACAATTAAGTGTATTCCTCCTCTGGTTTGTTGGTTTTTGATGTATTTTTCTTGGATTGGACCTTGAAGTCAATTAAAGTTTCCCAAGCTCTGATTCTTTGAAGGACTTCTTCAACTGTTCATCCAAGAGTTGCTCGAAGTCCCACTACATTTTTTTTTGTTAAGTAAGGTACCTTGGAAACAAATAAAACAATAGTGTGGAAAAAATGGAAAACATAACCCTTTGGAAAATTAGAGTTTCAATGGCACCAGAAAGAGTATTTGAATACATCCATTTTCACTAGAGAGGGACAAAGGGTGTGAGAGAAAGTGGAAGTTAGAGTGAAGTAGAAACTTGTGGGCAAAGAATTTTATTTTTTATTCACTACAACCTGTTCAAGCTCCACATTTTCTTATGAGAACTTTTTTCCTTTGTAAGGTATTCCTTCCTAAACTTAACATATGTTGGCATTTGTTCCATTGTTTTCATAAAAGGAATGTTAATTTGCAATTTCTTGTATGTCTATGAATTGTGTGAAAATAACCTTTCTTTATCTTTCTTTAAAGGAGCATTAGGATAGAATAAACTCTTGAGTTGTGATATCTCATTTCTTTCATTTTTCTTTTCACTTTCTTTTTCTTTTCTTTTATATTATTATAGCATCCCTTTATTTGTACTTTTTCCGTCACAATTTCTTCTCCCTTTCCTTCATCATTTTCTCTTTTTTTTCAAACTTACTCTCATTTTTGTCCAACCCCATCTCTCAAACAACTAAATTGTCTCCAATTTCCTTACCAATCTTTTTACCACTTCTTGTAGTAATGGATTTGTAATACTCTTTTGGGTTAGTCTAAATATTAATAGAAAAATGACTTGCATGTTGCTCCAAAAGTTGTTTACTTAACTAGCTTACTTGTATCTCTATATTCTTGATTGAAGCCTCAATATGCTTTTAGTTTGCCAAGGAAGCTTGCATAGTTCACCAAGGAAGCTTGCATGAACTTCTCTAAACTATCTTCTAACTCTGACTACTACTCATGTTGTGGTAGATAATGTTGTTGTTTTTGATATGGAGATTCTCCACTTCATGGTCTTGCACCTTGCTTCAAACCATAACATTAAGTTTGATTATTCTCCCACCTTGTGAGAAATTGTTAGGATAAGAATTATTTGAATTGGAAAAATTACCTTGTCTATGTTGGTTTCTCATATAATGCACCTCCTCCTCTTCTTAATTAGTTCTTGGATAATGGCAATGACCATTTGGATTATAACGAAATAACATCTAAGATCTTGCTAAATGGAGCTAGAATGCATAATATTGTAATTTTAAAGTCTTCTGGCCATTGCTTGTAAGAGCCTTAATCTGTTAGTGAAAATTTTATTTTGTGCCAGAATAACATTAAAAAATATTCTAAGTACTATTTTTTTTTTCTAAGTTTACCTCTTATATACTACTTTTCACTTTAGGCCACGTTGACATGTCAAGAACTCAAAAATCATTGCCTAAAATAGGGATAAGCAACCATTTTTGATTGTTGACTGTACAATAAGTTTTTGCTGGCTTTAACTCAAAGTATATGGGAAAAATGCTGCCAAGTTATTTTAAGAAACATGTTATAAAACGTGGACAATTATGAACAATAATTATTAAAATATGGGTACTTAAGACCAAGTTTTTAAATCGTAGGTAATTTATATTAGATTTATTACCTGTTGTCTTTAATATATCATATAACCTATATGAAGATGTGACTAAAAACAACTCACTCCAATCAAAAGACTGAGAACCTTGATTCCAAAAGGAAATCCAAGAACACCTTTTTCCGACTCACACTCCTCTTGCTCACACTCCACCCTGCTCATACCACCTTAGTTTTGTTCATGCAATTCATTCACCATCATTACATTGTTGGAAGCAAAATGTTGTGAAGAGAAAGGATGAAAGTACCTTTCTTCCTTTGATTATGGGTTAGGTTTTCATTATGGAAATGGGATTTAAATCAATTTTAAGATTTAAGGGTGGCTTTCCTTCTATTCAATTTCTCATTTTTATTTTCTGCATTTGATTTTGAATTGTTTGGTTGGTTTGTGCAACGACTAAACCTCTTTATTAACATTCTAAGGACGGTCGAGAAGCTAATTGCCGGTAGTTTGAAAGTACTTCAGTTTGTCTAGATTGTCGGCCTTAGTTTGATTTTTATTTTAAGATTTATGATTTAGAGTTTAAAGTTTAAGATTTAAAAAAAAATACATAATTTATTTTTTTTTAATTTTATTTTTGTGGTTGGTAATTGGTATTGATATTTCAAAACATTAATCAAATCAGTTTAATATTTTAAAACTTTTAAAAACTTTTTTAACCCATCCCACTGATTTGGAATGCTTGCACATGAACAAATCTTCAAACTTTCTTTACTAACAAATGCACAATTACTAACTGTACACATTTCTAATTTTAGTAACTATTATACTTATTTTTACCTTTTTATGGATTTTCTAAAAGATTATATTTAGACTTGTATGTCAAATGAATATTAATTTTAAAACCATTTTTAGAAATTAAAATAATTTGTAAGATCATGACTATATTGAAAAATATTTTAGTTGAAAATTGAGAAGTTAAAAATTACGTGACTTGTACATAACTGAAAACTATAAAGAAACTCAAAAAGGTAAATGAAAAAAATTAATATATTTAAATTATACATAAAACAAATAGAATCAGTATACATAACTGAGAAATGAAATTAAACTTTGTTTCATTTAGTCTTAAAGGGATGAGGCTAAGGTGCTTCTTTTGTTGAAACAAAAACAGAGACTACCTAGCAGATACCAAAGCAAAACACATAACGAATTATTTTTTTTACCAGGACTTCTGAATAAAATGAAAAAGAATTGACGAAAGGAACAACTAGAAGGCAAATAAATGAACAACTCAAGTAAAGCGGAAGAGCCAGAAACAGAGTAAAATAAACATGAATTTCTTAACTCTAAGCTACACTAAAAAAACAAGGAAAGGATCACAAAAATTAAATTACAATGAACGACAAGGATTAATTCCATAACTAAAAGGATCTTGCTGTTCTCAAAGAAGATAAATGACTTTCGAGAGAAGTCACGTTACAATTTTTTTCATGAATCTAATGAGGGAATTTTTCTTTGGGTCGGGCTCCTTTTCTAAGTCATTCGGCTCCTTTTCTAAGTCATATGACTCCTTTTCTGAGTAATTTGATTCACTACATATCATATAGACAACTGTGTTCTGGACATGACCAAGTGTCACAAAAATCTCTAACGTTGTCTCTAATCCTAAATTTGACATCATGTGATGCCAATCTTCATCATTAAAGGAAAGTATTGTGCCGTGATTGTGTATCTGCAATGTGTACTTTGTGTAATTAACAATTAAGACACTTCCAAAACATTCAGTTACCACAAGTTCAGAGGTTGATGAATAAACGACATACAAAGCCATTCCCTTCATGTTACGATTTCGAGGTACAGTGAAAGAAACAGAATGTCCCTCACCCATATGGGCTAACCAATAAGGATCATTGTCACCTGGGAGAGAAACTTCACATGACTCACTGCTTGCAAATACCTGTATCATGTGATAAACAAGGGCATGTTTACTAAAATGTTATACATGATTAAAACAAATCTAGATAATGGTTTTGTTGTGTATATATCACTAGGAATTTAGAATCGATTTATGTTTTTGTCTCTCTTAGTTTATATTTCTACAATCATTGGGAATAAAACAATCATAAAGCTAGTAAAGCAAGAAAGTGGAAATCAATTTGTTAATAGTACTTAGTATAAGCATATAATCAATTGGTTAGTTGATACTTAAAATGTACTTTTAAATGAAGTCGTGGGGCTATCCAAGCGAAGGGTGCTAAAAGTTCAGTATTGTAGTTTCTACTAGATAAATTATATTATCTCCTCTCAAATAATAGCTAAAATGATGGTGAAGTTAATAAACAAAGGGAAAGCTAGAGAAGAACCTCAGGTATGCTATCGAACACAGTATTAAAGAATTCTTTGTAATTGTATCTTCCAACACCAGTAAGAGAAGATCTGAAGTGATGCTTTGAAATTCCTGATTCTGTAATATTTGCACCATATTCGACCATTATAGTTTTTACTTGCTTAGATAGTTGAAACTTGGGGTCACATTGCACCAAAACACTCCGAAGATTTGCAAGGTTGTTAAGCAATGGTGCAATATCATCCCAACTATTATTCTCCATATCCATGAACGAATGAATATAAGATAGGGGATCCTTTGTTGGCGACCTCCGAGACCGAATGATAGAAGGAAGTAGATTATGTGACAATCCCTCAAATCCGCTTAGGGATATATATCCAATGCTTTTTGAACTTAAAATTGAAAAAGGCACTTGTTGCACAACTGTATTTTCAGCAATTAGAGTTATCAAGGATTCCATTTGAACTATATCTTTTTCCAATAGGTCAATTTTTGGACAACCACAAAGAATGAGAGTTTTTAAAGATTTCAACATATATATCTCGCTGGGGAGATTGCATAGACTTGTACAGTCCTTCAAATTTAGCAATATAAGATAACAGAGACATCCAATAGACTGGTGTACTGTGTGCAATCTTGGACAATCTCTGAGAATGAGCTGTTCAAGACTTGGTAGTCTGGAAAAGTCAGGGGTTTCTATTAAGCACTTGGACTGACTAAGATTAAGAACTTTTAGCCACGTCAAAACCTTCAAGAACAAAGTTTTTGATAAAATATTAGAGAAGAAAATGAAAACAATGAAATAGTTATAAGTGGAAACAAATACTAACTTTAAAAGAAAATGGCACGTAATAAAAACCTGGGTTTTTTTCCAAAAGAATCGAAGAAGACTGTGTTTTAAGTTTATCGCTATTGCATCATGTATATAAAAGTCGTTAGGTAGGTATTCTGAAGAAAACCCTTGCAAGCTGATCCATCTCAGTTTCTTAGAAAGGTACTCAGAATGTCGAACGAGTTTCAACGGTCTTGATGGGTCTTTTATCTTTAAAGGATAACGTTTGAAGAAATCTCTTCCGGTAGGCAATCTCTGAATGACTTTTGTCCCTTTAGATGAAAAGAGCTAAGATCTTCCACGTGGGATTGTAATCCAACTGGAAATTTAGTAGCAGACAAGACTGGTAAATTAAGGACGCTCTTAACAATCTTGTCCACTAGTTCAGCATCACTCCTTCAAGTTCAATAGCAATTATGGAAGAAGTCAATTAGTACCAAAATTAAATCAAATCAGAAGCATAAAATATGCTCATTGAGTGAGTGATTTACCTGTAATTGCTCTCATCCCATCCGAAGAAATTTGCTGCTTTGGTGAGTGCGTAGCTCCATCATTTAACACTACCAAAATATTATTATTTTATTAATAATGAATGTTTTCTCCAAGTGTCAAATTAATATTTTTTTAAAGAAAGAGTGTACTAATCTTTGGCTACTCTAGTTCCGTGTCTGTACAAATCATCTTTTTGACTGTGTTCCATTATTGCTTTATCCTCTAACACTTCATGAAGTCATCAATTCCTTCCATGGAATTCTCCACTTCAACTTCCAAATTCCCACCGATGTGGGATGTGCTAATCAACTTTGCTGGAGAAGATATCCAAAGGACATTTGTTTCTCATCTCGATTCTGCTCTCTCTACCGTTGGCTTCACCACTTTCCTTCACCACGAGAATGCAGTGAACCCAGTGCACATCCAACAACCTATTCTAAATCTCTGTCGGGTAGCAATTGTTGTTTTCACCAAAACCTATTCTCGATCTGCTTGGTGTCTTCATCAGCTTCAACAAATCATCAAATGGCGCCAAACCTATTGCCGACATGTTCTGCCTGTTTATTACGAAATTCAGCCATCTGATGTACGTCTTCAAAAGGGCGATTTTGGAAAAGCCTTCAAAGCAACTGCACAGCAAACATTCTCAGGACACCAACTGGAGGATGGCATGTCCAGATGGAGCCATGCACTCACCAAAGCTGCAAGTATCTTTGGATGGGATGAGAGCAATTACAGGTAAATCACTCACTGAATAAGCATATTTTAAGCTTGTACTTCAATTTTTGTAATACATGACTTCTTCTATAATTATTATTGACCTTGAAGGAGTGATGCTGAACTAGTGGACAAAATTGTAAAGAGCGTTCTTAATTTAGCAGCCTTGTCTGCTACTAAATTTCCAGTTGGATTACAATCCCGGGTGGAAGATGTGATTCGAACCATTAATAAATCCACGCAAGTTTGTAAGATAGTGATATGTGGACAGGAAGGATCGGGTAAAACCACCCTTGCGAAAGCCATCTACCATCAAATTCATGCTACATTTACGAAGAAAAGTTTCATTGAAGATGTTGCACAAGTTAGTCGAAGAAGAGGGCATGTTGATTTACAAGAACAACTTTTTTCAGATATCCTAAAAACAAAGGTAAAGCTACCTAGTGTTGAGATGGGAAGAAGTATGATTCGGGAAAGACTTTATGGGAAAAGGGTGCTCATTGTACTTGAAGATGTGCATGATCATCGTCCATTGATAGACCTATGCGGAAGTAGAGCACGGTTTGGTGAGGGAAGTGCAATAATCATTACAACAACAAATGAAAAACTAAGGATGCATCAATCTGATTCTGTTTTTCGGATAAATCCAATGAACGCAGACGAGTCTCTTGAGCTTCTTAGTTGGCATGCATTTAGAGAAGCAAAACCAAAAGAAGAATACCATCTCCTTGCAAAAAGAGTAGTTGCTCATTGTGGAGGACTACCTTTAGCTCTTGAAGTCATTGGAACTTATTTATACCAAAGGACGATAGAAGAATGGAATAGAGTATTGCTAAGAATAGACAATATTCCCCAACATGAAGATCCGCAGATATTGAAAATAAGCTTCGACGGTTTACACGATGAAATGGAAAAAGATTTATTCCTTGATGTATGTTCTTCCTTTGCTGGTACGGGCAGAGGCTATGTTACGAAGATCCTAAATGGCTGTGGAATAGACGCTGATAGTGGAATAAGAGTTCTCATAGAGCGTAGCCTCATACAAGTTAACAAGAACAGCAAATTAGGAGTGCATCCGTTGCTACGAAGAATGGGAAGAAAAGTTATTCGTAAAATTTCGAGAAAGGAACCTGACAAGAACTGTCAACTGTGCTTAGATGGCAATGAAGAATATGTACTATTAGAGAAGACGGTAAGAACATCCTTTACCTGTGGTTTTGAAACTTCTTTAGGAAGTGGTTGCTTTCTCATGTGCAATACATTTGTTTTTCTTAGCTCTTTTCATCTGAGGGAACAAAAGTCATTCAGAGATTGTCTACCAGAGGATATATCTTCGAAAGTTATCCTTTTGAGGTAAGAGAACCATTTAGTCTGCTGAAACTCGCTGGACATTCTGAGTACCCTTCTAAGAAACTAAGATGGATCAGTTTGCAAGGGTTTACTTTAGAATACCTACCTAACGACTTTTACCTGCATGATGCAATAGCGATTGACTTAAAACACAGTCTTCTTCGAATCGTTTGGGAAGAACCCCAGGTTTTTATTATGTGCCATTTTCTTTTGAAGTTAGTATTTGTTTCCACTTATAACTATTTCGTTTTTTTCATTTTCTTCTCTAATATTTTATCAAAAACTATCTTCTTGAAGGTTTTGACGTGTCTAAAAGTCCTTAATCTTAGTCACTCCAAGTACTTGACAGAAACCCCTGACTTTTCCGGACTACCAAGTCTTGAACAACTCATTCTCAAAGATTGTCCAAGATTGCACAAAGTACACTGTTCTATTGGATGTCTCTCCTATCTTACATTGCTAAATTTGAAGGACTGTACAAGTTTAAGCAATCTCCCCAACGAGATATATATGCTGAAATCTTTAAAAACTCTCATTCTTTGTGGTTGTCCAAAAATTGACCTATTGGAAAAAGATATAGCGCAAATGGAATCCTTGATAGCTCTAATAACTGAAAATACAACTGTGAAACAAGTTCCTTTTGCAATTGTAAGCTCAAAAAGCATTGGATATATATCCCTAAGTAGATTTGAGGGATTGTCACATAATCTTTTTCCTTCTATCATTCGGTCTCGGATGTCGCCAACAACGAATCCTGTATCTTGTATTCATTCGTTCATAGATATGGAGGACAATAGTTGGGATGATATTGCACCCTTGCTTAGGAGCCTTCCAAACCTTAAAAGTGTTTTGGTGCAATGTGACGTCGAGTTTCAACTATCAGAGCAAGTAAAAACTGTACTGGTCGAATATGGTGCAAATATTACAGACACAGGAATTTCAAAGCATCACCTATGGTCTTCTCTGACTGGTGTTGGACGATACAAAGAATGCTTCAACACTGTAAGTTATAGCATACCTAAGGTTTTTCTCTAGCTTTCCCTTTGTTTATTACCTTCACCACCATTTTGGCTATTATTTGAGAGAACATCAAATAATCCTAGTGAAGTATCTAGTAGAAACTACAATACTAAACTTTTAGAACCCTTCTTTTCGATAGCCCCATGACTTCATTTAAAAATTTTACTAATCAAGTGATTATGCTTATACTAAGTACTAGCAAATTGATTTCCACTTTCTTGCTTTACTAGCTTCATGATTGTTTTGTTCCTAATGATAATAAAAATATAAACTGAGATAAAAATAGAAAGTATTCTAAATCCCTTAAAAAAGTATGGTGATATATACACAACAAAACTATTAACCAGATTTGGTTTAGCCATGTATAACATTTTTGTTTATATAAGCATACCCTTGTTTATCACATGATACAGGTATTTGCAAGCAGTGAGTCATGTGATGTTTCTCTCCCAGGTAACAATGATCCTTATTGGTTGGCCCATATGGGTCAGGGACATTCTGTTTCTTTCACTGTGCCTCAAGATCGTGTCGTTAAGGGAATGGCTTTGTGGGTTGTTTATTTACCAACCTCCAAAATCTTTGAACCTGAACTTACTACTGTCTTAATTGTTAATTACACGAAGTGCACATGCCAGATACACAACCATGGCACAGTAATTTCATTTAATGATGAAGATTGGCATGGCATAATGTCAAATTTAGGATCAGGAGACAAGGTGGAGATTTTTGTGACTTTTGGTCATGGATTGGTAGTCAAGAGCACAACTGTCCATCTGTTGTGTAGTGATTCAAATGACTTAGGAAATGAGCCCGAGCCACAGGAAAATTGTCTCGTTAGATTTATAAAGAAAATTGTAATGTGTGACTTCTAGTAAATCATTTATCTTCTGTGAACAGCCTTGAGTTATGGAATTAATTCTTGTGTTCTTACAATTAATTTACCAAAGAAATCTATATGCTATCATAAATAAAACTAAAGAAATATACAATCAAAGACAGAATATTTTAAGTTTCGTTACCAGTGAATTGAGTTGACAAAGTAAATAGCATAGAATTTTTTAGCTACCTATATGATATGTAGATTAATTAGTAATTTTTACTACTAGTTTTATCTTTTCAATTATTTACATTTTGTTTTCTACCACACCAAAATATAATTTTTATTTTAATGGTTATAAATATATTACTTTTTAAGTTTAATTCCTAATAATTTCGTATAATAATCATTACTACACAAACAAATGTGAAAAAAATACAGAAAAGGAAAATAAAAATGGATAATATTATATAATAAAAAAATATTTTATTTACGTAAGTATAACTTTAACTATAAGACTCAATATTATTTTATTAATAGATTTTAAAATTAAATTGTTATAATGTTTATATAGAAATGTCAGACCTTGATATTTTACTTCATTCTAAAAGTTTTGGTTTGAAAACTTCTTCTTTTTTACACTTTTAATTTTAAAGAATTTTCTAACCGTCCTACATAGAGGTTTGAGTAATTGATGAAATGCAGATCATTTTGGACCGATCATAATTTTGTATTGGTAAGTAGAAATGATGATATCTAAGTATTAAGTTCTTTCTTCTTCTCCTTTTGAAGTGAGTTTTGTATAACACACATGATAATTTATTACTTATGAGAATTTATTATATTGCTTTCAATTAACATTTGTGATTTAAGTGTGTTTTTCTTGTTGAATTTAAGTTTGTGGTTATTCTTATATTTTTGTGATTAAAAGTGTATTCATATTTTATTTTCAATTAATAATTGTAGTATATTATATGATAATCTTTTGTACCAGCAATATCTATGTGAGATTTTGTACTTGAGAATTTTAATTCATTGTCTACTATCATTTCTTACCCATAGTTGATTTTGTTTGAGTTTTTATGCTAATTATTAATTTGCATGCTTACATGTGATAAAGACAATTTTTGTTCTTATTTCTTTAGTTTGAGTCAAATAGTCAACATCGTTTTTTTAATAAATAAAACTTTTGTGTACCCATTTGAGCTTTCACTAAAATTTTTCTTTATCTTTGAACCTTTAATCATTAAAAGTTCTAACCTTGACTGCCTCACTATGAGTTGAGAGAACAAAGAGGTTATGGTCCTTAGTGTGACTCAAGTTTGGGAGAAATTAAAATTATCACATGGAGGGTATAAAGAGCATTTTAGAAAGGTTGTGGGTCAAGCCATAAAAAAAATTAAAAAAAAAATTCTATAGTAAAAAATAAAATAATGTGGATGGAAAAGTTGATTTTGGTTTAAATTTGGATTACATATACAAGACGGTAAAATGTGTTGAATTGATGAGTTGATCTAATTGCTCTATTTGCTTACAGCGTTTTGATAATCTAGAAAAACCAATTTTCTTTTTACTTAGCAACATTATAACCCAATAAATGTACTTGTGATGTTGCATGTTTTTGAATCTTTTTTACTCTTGAAATAAAAAGCAAAGTTAAATAATGTGAATTTAGTTGTAGAAGAGAGAAAATCATACCCTGAGACACCAATGTGCTTGAGTGAAACACTTTTTATGGTGAGGAATGGTGCCTTGTGTTGTCCATGGAAACATTTTTTTATGATTGTTTATTTGTATTGAAAATGTTGCATGTATTTTCTTTATTACATTTGCATTGAGAGCACCATAACATAGTCTTGACTAGGAAACAAATCATGTTTTAAACTTTATTGGATAGAGCATACATGATTGACATCTATAGTCATTGTGTGAACTTGTTTTTGAGTTGTTATACCATTGATAAATAATTGTCTATTTGTGTCAAATTAACTTTGCTTGAGGACAAACAAGATTCTAAATTTGGAAGAGTTTGATAGAGTTGATTTATATGATATTTTTTGGATTAATTTTTATGACAAAATCAATTATTTTGAATAGAATATATTGTAAATCTATATTATTATGAACAAAAAAATATTGGTTGAAGAGAAGAGGGAATTGAGGTCGGCACACAACTTGAGCCCGACACAAATCAGACCCAAGAGCAATTCAGTCAAAATGCACCCTGCATAGCAAACATATGTCTCACATAGGCTGTGCTTCAAAGCTTAGACACTAATAGAATCCATTTGAGCTCGACATCACTTTAGTTGGGCCAGACACAATCGTCACAATGTGGAATATATTTAAAGGATTCTTTGCATTAGGGTTAGACAATCTGGAGACCCTAGATTCTCCACTCCATCTAGGAGTCAGGCTTCGCCCGAGAGTCATAAAAATGTAGCCTTGGGATGAGAGATAGGGTTTGGAGGGTTTTCCTTTTCTCCTCCACTGTTGATAATTCTATTTTGTTTGGGATTAGATGTAACCATTTGAATTCTCATACAATCAATATTGGTCTTATTTATGTCTTATCATAAATGTTTTTCTTTCAGTATGTTAGTATTTTGTTTCAGTGCTTAGGGCTTGTTCTGTTCATTTGTGACTTGATCATTGATTTTTAAGACCATTGGAAAATATCTTTTGTAATATGAAATTGAATCAAAATATCACATAAAAGCTTGTGTCTAGGAATAGAGACAATATTCGTTTATTGTCTTAAGACCCTTGTGACAAAAGCGTGATTCATTTAAGTATAACTTTAAGTATAAGACTCAATATTATTTTATTAATAGATTTTAAAATGAAATTGCTATAATGTTTATATAGAAATTTCAGACCTTGATATTTCACTTCATTCAAAAAATTTAGTTTGAAAACTCCTTCTCTTTTATACTTCTAATTTTAAGGAATTTTCTGACCGTCCTAAACAGAGGTTTGAGTAATTGATGAAATGTAGATCATTTTGGACTGATCATACTTTTGTATTGGTAAGTAGAAATGATCATATTTAAGTATTAAGTTCTTTTTTATTTTCCTTTCGGAGTGAGTTTTGCATAACACACATAATAATTTCTTACTTATGAGAATTTATTATATTGCTCTCAATTAAATTAATATTTGTGAATTAAGTGTGTTTTTCTTGTTGAATTTAAGTTTGTGGTTATTCTTATATTTTTGTGATTAAAAGTGTACTCATATTTTATTTTTAATTAGTCATTGTGGTATATTATATGACAGCTTTTTGTACCAACAATACCCATGTGAGATTTTGTGCTTCAAAATTTTAATTCATTTTGTGTTATCATTTCTTATCCATAATTGAGTTTACTTGAGTATCTATGTTAATTTGCATGCTTACATGTGATAAAGACAATTTTTGTTCTTATTTCTTTATAGTTTGAGCCAAATAGTCAATATCGTTTTTTTAATGAATAAAACCTTTATGTACCCATTTAAGTTTTTAACGAAATTTTTCTTCGTCCTTGAACCTTTAATCATTAAAAGTTATAACCTTGACTGTCTCACTATGAGTTGAGAGAACAAGGAGGTTATTGTTGTTATTGTGACTCAGGTTTGGGAGAAATTTAAATCATCACATGGGGGTTATAAAGAGCATTTCAGAAAGGTTGGGGGTCAAGCCATAAAAAAAATAAAAAATAAATAAAAAAATTCTATAGTAAACAATAACTCAATTTTGTTTTAGAACTACGTAAGTTCTGATTTTCTATCATGGATAGAAATACGTAGGAGCAAGGTCAATCCTTGTCGGATTTTTTAATTTAAAAATTATTATTTTGTTCTTATTTGCATTTTATTTCTATTTTTTGGGAAAAATAAACAATTAATAAACCGTATTTGATTATGCTCATTCGATTAAAGGTATTGTCTTAAGACAGGTGATTTGGAGTGTTAATACCTTCCCCAAGTGTAACAGACCCCGAACTCATCTCTGGTTTGCAAATCATTCCTTTTTTTTTTTATTTTCCATAGTTTTAGCGACTCTATTTCTTTCTTTTTCATCCTATTTCTTAAATTTTTCGAATCGAAGTCTGCCATTGTCGACGAGGTCACAACATTTAGGACGATAATCTTATTAAATCTTTAAATTTCAAAATCTAGTTGCTTTCAAAGTAATACACAGTTAAAACAAAATTAGATGAGAAAATAGAAAGATAAAGAGAGAGAAAGATAAAAACAACAAATTTTTATATTGATTCCTCTGTACCAAGAGCTACATCTAATTCAACCACACTAGCTAAACTTAGACTACAATTTCAATGTTTTTATAGGATAGAAATCAACGCACATAACTCAATGTTTTTACACTAGTTAAACTTACACTACAATACATAACTCAAGAAACATCACCTTAAACAAAATCAGCACAACAAAAAAGAAAAATCAAAGTGAACCTTAATGTTTTTTTCATCATGGTATCACTGTAAAAAATCATATATATATATATATATATATATATATATATATATATATATATATATATATGACAATTGTTTTTGTGTGAATTAATAAATAAAATCAATTGAGGTTAAAATTAGAACATTTCTTTTCTCAAGCAAGAACGAGTACAATAGTTTTCTCTATAGGTAAAATATTTTAATTTAACATGTCATTTTCGAACTTTTCACTTTCACATACTCAAAATTGAGCAAACATCTATACTGCCATAATAAATTTGCAACACCACAAAACTAAGCCCAAATAGTTGACAATCAGACATTATCAACTCACTCTAATTTAAACATAATGCACAATAGAAATCAATGTAAATATTAAGGATCCTGATAGATAAAGAGTTTATCAAGAAGAGAATCAGAACCTAGAACCTCAGAAAACCACAAACAGATATTTAGTGTTATAACTCAAATTTGAGTTTCAACCACATTGTATTATATAAATTACAAAATCCATGATTACATAAAAATCTCAATCCTCTAACATAAAACGAAAATAAAAGAAGAATTTCAAGAGTTGCTACCCTTTAGCAACCTAAACTATTTAAACGACATTGTTGGTAAACAAATTATTTTCAACTAAAGTGTACCAAAAATACAATCAAGACACAAATTTAGTAGTAGAATGATCAAATTACATACCTCAGTTGTCAAATGAAGTAAAAATTAAAAGTTAACTTCTTCAACTTGCCAGGAAATATATGTAATAAGATGACAGATAATAGTCAGATAGTGTTAAGATTAAATAGAAAGAAAGCATATAAGAGCTTCAAACAAAGCTTCAATGAAACAAATGGAAACTTAGAAACCCTAACAATCGGTGAACGAAGTTGTTACCTGTCATCGTCAGTAAGAGCAATAAATGCTCCAATCGAAGGTAAAACTTCAAACAAAGCTTCAATGAAAGAACTTGGAACTACAAACCTTAATAATAGATGAGAGAAATTTTCAAAGCTTTGAATGCAGATTCTGAGACAAATATTTGTTGGGACTGACTTAAGATTAGGTTTTCAGTGTAGAGTATGGAGGAAAATGAAAAAGGCTATGGTATCCCCTTATGAAAAACGCGCATACATTTTACAAAAACATGGAGGGAATGAAAAACACACGGTAACAAAACTAGTATCCCCTTATGAAAAGGTAGTTATAAATGTCATATTTTGAATATGGAATGCAGTAGTCATTATGGTATTATATAAAAAATTATGTATTTTTAGAACTACTTTACTAAAACCACCACCACATACATGATTTTAATTTTTTTTGTAATGTATTGATCACAAAATTTCACAAAAAAAGTGTTAGGAGCAACTCCTAGCTTAATTTGGCCTATCTCTAAACAAGTAAAAATAATTTCAAAAAGAACGGTTTTGATTTGTGTCAAATGACTTTTAAATGAGAGTTATAAGAAATTCAATCAGTCACTTTTAATGGATTAAAACTATATTTTAATTTGATAATTTCATTTAGTGAGATTAGTTGTTTAGCTAGTTGTTTTAATAGATAGAAACAAAAGGGTCCAAAACATAGACTAAGTGTAAGTGATTTAATCTATTAAAACTGAAAGGCTAAAACTTCTCATGATTTTAAGTAATTCTAATAAGTTAAAACAATTATCTGATCGAGTCAAATGCTTCTTATAATCATCCAAATTAGTAAAAAAAAAAACATTTTAACATATTAGAAACTTATGTTAATCAATTAAAAATTGTTTATCACAAAGAAAAACTCTAATGCATTTGTAAAATCATTCTATTGCAATTTCAAGTACAAATCATGAAAGAGAAAACTTGCATTCATTTCCTACTCAATACAACACAACTTAAAATACTTCTATATCTTCATGATCATTTCCAATCTTCAAAATTTTCAAGAGGATTATTAGATTAATCAAATATATGAACCATAACTTTAATAGAATGGATAACTTTATGAAAAAAATTAGAATTATATTACAATTACAAATCCATTGTCACATGTGGTAAAATAAATTAACTTTATAAATGTCAATGATAGTAGTAATTTAGCCTAAAGTAAAAAAAAGAAAAAAAAAATCACAAATTTAAGCCTATCACATGCAAACTTTAATTCCATTATCCTTAAATTATTGTACACAATTTGATTTCTCAATAATACATCGATACTCATAATAACATCAAACCCCAACATGATGTCAACATGTCTCTCTAGTTATGGAAGTTTTATACTAGTATAGATAATCATGGGTTGTTTATTACATTTTCAAATATAATGTGGATGAATCATAGTCCCTTTAATTAAAATGTATAGTAAAAAAAAATAAAGTTAGAAATAAAAAGTATAGTCAAAAGTAAAGGTAGAAATAAATTGTAAGGTCGTATGAATTTAATTTCGTGAGTCAATCCTGTACGTCAATCACACGTTTACCTTTTCCCACCCTCCATTTCCCCATGTCCTCATGACTGAAGCTACCAAATTATGAATAGTAAGAAATGCTATAAAAGAACTTTTTCCTAACTTTGCAATGTTAACTGTGGAGAATGAAGATTAACAAAGACACCTGATCTTATATTTTTAATTTTACAACAACAAATTTTTAAGAAATGGACTTTAAACTTAACTCAATTTTACAAAGGCCTGTAACGTGAGGTTTGCACCCACTTATATACTATAATTTGGTTTTATCTCTGGTTGATATGGGATCTTCAGCACATAACCCTCACGTCGAGACTGCCAAAATTGAATGTGGGACTAGATATTTGTGAGTAGTTTGATAGCATCCTGATAGCAAGTGACACAATAGGACCATCAAACCTTGCTAGGATACTCTGATACTATCTTAAGAAGTGGACTTTAAGCCTAACTTAACCTTACAAAACTAACTTGTAAAGTGAGATTTGGGTCCACTTTTATATATATATATATATATATATATATATATATATATATATATTATGAATTGGATAAAGTTGAGTAACATTAATTGTTGTATAAACCTAATTTTTGCCTCCACTGTTGCTTACTCAACATCTGGTCTTTGTGTGTTTCGATGTCTATCATTGTATACGATTATAGCCTTCACTGCTAAATTTTTGTCCTAATTCATATGTGTGTCAATTTTTTTTATGGTTGCGTTAACATATTTAGGTACGTGTTCATTGACATATTAGCTTTACCAATAATTGGATTTTATACTCTAGAACCACATATCACATGACATGATTCCTTGAATTCTTTTCCACATATTTTATGTCTTAATAACAAAAAAAATCTCCACACCTAATGGAAACAACGTCACTGCAACTGGTCAAGGAGATATCTAAGTAAACCCAATCATATTCCTAAAAAATGTCCTACATGTTCCTAAGTTGCCCACAAACTTAATATCCATTCAAAAGTTTACCATAGATTCCTCTTGTAAAGTGATTTTTTGCAATAATTCTTGTATATTGTAGGACAAGGAATTAGGAAGAACAATTGGACATGCTAGAAAGTTGAATAGCCTTTACTATGTGGAAGACTTGAATCAGTCTATTCAAAATCGCTCTTTAATGATTAATCCTTAATATAAAATCATGAAAAATATTCAGCTGTATCATTGTAGTCATGGACAACTTTTAGAACAAACTAGAGCAATCCTCTTTCAAGATAATGCTCCAAAAAGATTTTGGGGAGAAGCCATTCTCACTTCACTTATTTAATTAACAGGTTACCCTTTACTATTTTACAATTAAAAGTCCAATGGTACTCCACTCATTTTATCAGCATATAAATCATTATCTTAACATTTCTCTTAAAATATTTGTTATGTTTCTCTGTGTTCATAAACAACAAAAAGAGAAACTTGATCCAATAGCACTTAAATTTATTTATTGTAAGAAACAAATAAAATGTGCTAAGCCAAAACCACACCAGTTGATTCAAATGTAAAGTTAGAAAATGAAGAGGATAGTGTGACTGTTAATAAATAAATGTAAGAAAGGCTTGAAAGAAGACTTGTTTATTTATGTCACACTAGACTTGATATTATTTTTATTGTGAGTTTAACTCACTTTATACATCAATCAAAAGAAACATATTTATAAACTACTCTTAAAGATTGTCAAATATTTGGAAGCGACATTGGGAGGAATTTTGTAAATCTTGAAGTATATATTTATGCTAATTATGCAGGTTCAGTTGTTGAGAATTTTCTTAGTAGAAATTTGGTAATCTGGAAAAGTAAAATGTAAATGTGGTAGTCACGTACCGTACTGAGTAGAACTTCGAAGAATGACTTGAGGAGACTAAAAATTATACTAGACTACTTGGTAAAATGGGATGGAATCCTGACAATAAATCTGGGAAGTCACATAGCTCATAATTCAATAAAACATGGCATAATTAAATACATTGAAGTAGAGAAACATTTTATTAAAAAGCTTAACAATTATTTGTAAATTATTTCTTCTCCAGGAGAACTTGTAGATATATTTGTTAATGGACTGAATAATAATAATTTTAAAAAAATTATATCAAAGTTAGAAATAAAAAAACATTTATTTAAGAAACTTCTGATATTTAATTTAATGATTTTAATTCTGTTATAAGAGTTTTGATACAGTATTTATTAGAACTTTAATTTTATATATTTTATTTTATAAATTTCATAATTTGAAGAATAATGTTTTGTTAAAATTAAAGACGATGGAATTTTAAGATTATCTTTTAAATATATAATAAAAAATAAAAAATAATAATTTATTTTTTTTATTTTGAGACAAATATATTTTTCTCTCTAACAACTTTAATTTGCATATTTTTGAACTAATTTGATCTAATTCAAAACAATTAACAATGTGATATTAACATTTTATTTTTTATTTTAACACAGATATATTTTATTTAAATATTTATCACCTGTTAAAACATTCAAAACAATTAAAACTTTTTTAGAAAATTACTTAGTTTCCCAATTAAAAATAATTTAATTTTACGAACTATAAATAAATCAATTATATTAAATTAATAATTAAAATTACTATTCATATAACTAATGACAAAATACTAAATATTGCAACTCTACACCATATATTACATATCCCTTAATACATGTTTAACGAACCAATTACTAATATATACGAAGACTAGTCACAAACTAAAAATTAAAATTTATTAATAATTATTATATTAGAAAATATTTTACCATGAGAACATGAGTGGTATGTTATGGTAATTTATAATTTATAATTAATATATATATATATATATATATATATATATATATATATATATATATAATGTTGGCCTCCGTCACAAAAACCCTAGATGTTCTTTTTCCGCCGCAAAAAACCCTATCTGTCTTAGGTTTCCAACTACAGACAAGAACTGACAACAACTGTTAATCACGCAACCAAGGTACCGTACCAAGTCACAACTTTTCTCTTTTTATTTCTTCAGTTCTTTGAAATTAGTTTAAAGGGAACAATGGGGTTTGCTATCTTCTACTCTCCACCTAATTACTCCTCGTGTTCCAACAAACATGCTCCTGCCACCTCCACTTAGTTAAGTCATTCAATTCGGTACGTCTTTCTTTCTCCATTTCTTTAGAACCTTGGAATCTGCTCTATAATCAATGCTTGTGGTTATCATGATATGCTGGATCTGTTCTATAAATTCATTTTGCTGCAAATGGGCAGTTTGCGCAGCTAGGTTTGTTCCCTTAGCCCTTGATCTTTCTTTTTATTTTTGTTGGGATTAATTTGGTTACCATTGCTGCTATTTTTTATGTTTTCTCTTTCTTCCTCGTCCTTATGAGAAAGAAGTTATGAATGGGGTATTGACCTTCTTAAATTTTCTTGCTACTGATATTTGTTTCATGATTTTAACTGTATGTATTCAAATTTAAAAATACTGTTGGTTTCTTTCTTTCTTGTTTAAAATGTTCCGTTGTCTCATTCAATTGGCTATTAAGCTTACTTGTATGGTTTAAGGTTCTTATCCGTGATAAGCTGTCTACCATTGTGAGAAAATTATAAGAATTCTTGATAAGAGCAAGAAAATAGAAGCATTTTGAAACAGATAAACTCTGGTCATAGTTCACGTCACGAAGGATGTTGTTGTATAAGGGTTTACTAGGATTGTTTTGGGATGTCTTTTAACTATGTTCATGTTCAGTGTTTTAAAGAATAGTAAGAAATAGGGTTTCCTCATGTTGATTTGGTTAGTTATATAGGATCTATTCAAAATTTAGAACGAGGCCTTGTCCAGTAAAAGGGTTTAGATACATTAGTCAATGAACAGTAAGAGGCCTGCTGGTTAACCAGGCATGAACATGAGGAAGAAGTGTTTGACTGACATAACCCTCACTTTCTGTTTGAGATTAAACCCCCGTACTGCTTCTTTCTGTTTGGGACATCCAGGCTCTTGCAGTTTATTATGGAACAACATCTCTAGTACTTGAAGCCTCCATCAATCCTTGCATTGCATCACATGACTATGGGGATCCTAGGTTTTGCTCCAAATTTCGTGCACTTTAACATATTTGTCTATTTTATTTTTGTTGGTGTATTCAATTGTTCAACCTGTAGCTCCCTTTGTTTTTCCTCAATTGATCCTTTCAAGCCTTCATAATTTCTTGTGAGGTCTTTAGATTCATAAAGCCGCCTCCTTTCTGAATTTGGTGACCTATACATATTGTGCTTTGAATCTTTATATTATAATGTAAGTGAAAGTTTTTCTTTCAAATGTGACCTTTTTGACTTGTCCTCGTTTAATTTATGTAAAGGAATTCATGGCAAAGATCACATAGGGTTTTTTTTATTTATTTATTTTTTAAAGATAGATTTGAGACAATAAATTTTAGATGAAAGTGTGTGAAAAATAAGATTATTTGGATTAAGGAAAACATAGTAAAAAAAATGAAGAGAGTGAAAGAAAGTTTGTTAATGATATGATAAATATAATTGATATTTTATTTTTTTTATTAATAAAATTGTAAGATTAAAATTTTCTTGTGGTTAAAATTTATTTCAAATGAAATGTGATTAATTACACATATATAACACTTGCGTGGTATTAGAAAATTATTCCTGATACTATTTTGTCAAGAAAGGTAAATTAAAAAGTTGGAATTTTCTAACATTGTTGAAATGTGCAAAGTTATTGAAATTGGGATTTAACCATAGAAATATAGAAATAATTTTAAATGACGTAAACAAAGTTGTAAATTTCACAAAATTAATAAAAAAAAGTATAACATCGTCAATCTAAAATGTTACATTACAAGAAATGTATACAAATATCACTTAAAACAGTTGCGAAAGTTGTCAATTTTACACTCTACCAAATCAATTATGTTGTGCACTCTATCAATTTTAGTTTGCATATCCATCTAAAAGTTATGAAGTTCGATGTGCATATATATCTCGAAGATATTATATCTACTGTGCATATCTATTTAAAAATTATTTAATTTGGTGTGCATATTGATTCTCAAATTATATTGTTATAATATTTGAATACCAATCATTATTTGCAAAATCATTTTATCATCATGGGAGATTGCATGACTAGGGCTTGGAGTTTAGGTTATTCAACATGGTCATTTACTTGTGGTGGCGCTTTGTGATCTTCACATTGCCACGCGCCATGTATTCAAAAGTTATTCAATTTGTGCAACATTTTTTTTTCTTTCTGAAAATGTGTGATCGGCTCGGGTACACACATGTCTAGCGGGATAAGTGGATGTTGAAAATATGGAAGATGTGTGAATGAGCATAGTGTAGGGAATAACCATGTTATTGTCCTTGTATTTTAGAATTTTTTCATAATGTGACGAGGCCAATTAATCAGTATGTTATTTTTTATAACCCATATTACAAAAAATGTCGTCTTATCATAATTGAGCAAACTTTGTCGATCATGGTCTCAATATGTAAATGTAGGCGTAATGTAGTAATCTTTAATCAATAGTCAAGCTGCCTATGTTCCTCAAACCTTGATCCTGGAACTCTAGCCTAAATATTGAATTCAATTATATGTTGTGGTCAAAGTTTAGGTCTCTAGGATGTGTGGATGTGACATTTCCTATACTTGGTACTTGAGGTTTGCCAGAGACACCAATCAAAAAGTGTAATTTTCATCTTTGATTAACCTCACTCTGAAGGTTACCTTTTGTGATTTTTAGGTTGGAATAGAATATGTTAATGAGATCTTTGGGTAAGCATCTTTCCATATGACAATGTTGCAAACCTTGAAATAAGAGATGATTTTAAAATGTAAAGCCTTATATTGTGCAAATCAGGGCAAATTCATCACCTTAGCTGGGTGAATTTTCCTTATGTGAAACTATGTCGCATATTTAACAATTTGGTCCTGTTTGCTAAAAAAATGTGTCTGGTTTAGCAAGTGCTTAATCCCTTCAAACTGAGAACCAGGAACTACATCATCATTTTATTGGGACTTTTCCTCCACAACACTTGACACCTCAGAGTCTTTTACTCCCAGAAGATGAAGCCATAACTACAAGTAAATCTCTATAACTGAGTACTAACTTAAACTTAAGCATCAGAGGTACCTCCCTATTGTTCCAGATGCTAGAGACCAACAAAGGGAGCTGTTAGATAAATTGAGGGAGGAGAAAGGAGAAGAACGCGAGGCCATGTTCGATGTTTCATCTGCAGCTGCGAATCCATGAGTGTGAGACAGAAACTGAGAGAGAGTCCATGGATGGAGGGTCTCGGTGGCATAAAACTTGTGGTTTGGGAAAAGTTTTACATACTCCTACGGTGGGCGCCAATTGTTCTTACGAGACCTTGATGCTAAGAATAAACAATACTTTCAAGGTATAGCTCTAATAGTTTCTTTGTCGATCTTCGATGTTTGGAATAATGGGGGAGGTACCTGCAGAAGGTACTCTGATGCTTTAGGCAGTAATCGGTTATAGAAGTTTAGTGTAGATTCGCTATAAAGGTTTAATGTAAATTAGATAAGATAGAACATACATTTTCTCTCATGTTTTTTATTATTTATAGTGGTATTTATGTAATAATGAATATTCACTTTTCATCATAACGAAGGTGTAAAGTACACTCGACATACCTTTTCACCTTTTTGTTAGAAAGAAGGTGTAAAGTACACTCAACATCCCTTGTGTTCTTTTACATCTTCCTTCTAACAAAAAGATGAAAGGCTATGTTGAGTGTACTTTACACCTTCCTTCTAATAAAAATTGAATATTTATTATTATATAAATACAACTATAAAGAACAACAGAGAAAAGGTATGTTCTATCTAATCTATACTAAACTTCTATAACCGAGTATTAATTTAAGCATCAGAGTACCCTCTACAATTACCTCCCCCATTGTTCCAGATGTCGGAGACCGATAAAGGAGTTGTTGGATAAATTGAGGGAGGAGAAAGGAGAAGAACCTGAGTCCATATTCGGTGCTTCATCTGTAGTGGCAAATTCAAGAGTGTGAGAAAGAGACTGAGAGAATCCGTGGATGAAGGGTCTTGGTGGCAAAACTTGTGGTCTGGAAAAAGTTTTACACAATTATAAACAACAAAACAAGTTGGTGCTACTATCAGAGTGATAACACTGATTTTAGGATTTATAATAATGATAATGGCCCATCTCCTGGGCAACTGAAGGGTCCTCTATACAGTATAGTACAGTGAATATTCACTATTATTCACTGTACTATATTGTACAGAGGACCCTTCAGTTGCCCGGGCCAACAAGACATGGGTCATTATCATTATTCCAAACCTTGGAATTAGTGCTACCCCTCTGAGAGTAGGGCCAACCTTTTATGTTCTTTACATCCCTTGTGTTCTTTTACATCTTCCCTCTGACAAAAGGTGAAAGGGTATGTTGAGTGTACTTTACTCCGTTCCTCTGATAAAAAGTGAATATTCATTATTGTATAAATACCACTATAATTAACAAAGAACAGTAGAGAAAAAGTATGTTTTATCTAATCTAATATATACTAAACCTCTATAACTGAGTATTAACTTTAGCATCAGAGTGTCTTCTGCAGGTACCTCCCCCAATGTTCCAAATGCCCGAAACTGATAAAGGAGCTGTTGGACAAATTGAGGGAGGAGAATGGATAAGAACCTGAGTCCATATTCGGTACTTCATCTGCAGCGGCGAATCCAAGAGTGTGAGACAAAGACTGAGAGAGTCCGTGGATGGAGGGTCTCGGTGGCATAAAACTTGTGGTCTGGGAGAAGTTTTACACAGTTATAAAGAACAAAAAAAGTTGGTAGCACTGATTTCAGGATTTATAATAATGATAATGACCCATCTCCTGGGCAGCTGAAGGGTCCTCTGTACAGTATAGTACAATGAATATTAACTATTATTCATTGTACTATACTATACAGAGGACCCTTCAGTTGCCTGGGCCAACAAGACGTGGGTCATTATCATTATTCCAAACCCTAGAATTAGTGCTACCCCTCTGATAGCAGAGCCAACTTTTTATGTTCTTTACATCCCTTGTGTTCTTTTACATTTTTCCTTTGACAAAAGGTGAAAGGGTATGTAAATGTACTTTACTCCTTTCCTCTAATAAAAAGTGAATATTCATTATTATATAAATTCCACTATAAATAACAAAGAAAGCAGAAAAAAGGTATATTTTATCTAATCTATACTAAACTTCTATAACTGAGTATTAACTTAAGCATCAGAGTGCCCTCTACAGGTACCTGTCCCATTGTTTCAAATCTTGGAGACCGATAAAGGAGCTGCTGGATAAATTGAGGGAGGAGAAAGGAGAAGAACCCAAGTTCATATTCAATGCTTCATTTGCAGCGGCGAATCCAAGAGTGTGAGACACAGATTGAGAGAGTCCATGGATGGAGGGTCTTGGTGGCATAAAACTTGTGATCTAGGAAAAGTTTTAGACAGTTATAAAGAACAAAAAAAGTTTGTGCTACTATCAGAGTGGTAGCACTGATTTCAGGATTTGTAATAATGATAATGGCCCATCTCCTGGGCAACTGAAGGGTCCTCTGTACAGTATAGTATAATGAATATTCAGTATTATTCAATGTACTATTCTGTACAGAACACCCTTCAGTTGCCCGGGACAACAAGACATGAGTCATTATCATTATTCCAAACCCTGAAATTAGTGCTACCTCTCTGATAGTAGGGCTAACTTTTTATGTTCTTTATATCCCTTGTTTTCTTTTAAATCTACCCTTTCACAAAAGATGAAAGGGTATGTTGACTGTACTTTACTCCTTTCCTCTAATAAAAAGTGAATATTCATTATTATATAAATACCACTACAAATAACAAAGAACAACAGAGAAAAGGTATGTTCTATCTAATCTATACTAAACTTCTTAATTGAGTATTAACTTAAGCATTAGAGTGCCCTCTACAGGTACCTCTCTCATTGTTTCAGATCTCGGAGACCGATAAAGGAGCGGCTGGATAAATTAAGGGAGGAGAAAGGAGAAGAACCCGAGTCCATATTCGATGCTCTATTTGCAGCGGTGAATCCAAGAGTGTGAGACAGAGACTGAGATAGTGCATGGATAGAGGGTCTCGTTGGCATAAAACTTGTGGTCTGGAAAAAGTTTTACACAGTTATAAAGAACAAAAAAAGTTAGTGCTACTATCAGAGTGGTAGCACTGATTTCAGGATTTGTAATAATGATAATGGCTCATCTCCTGGGCAACTGAAGGGTCCTCCCTACAGTATAGTACAGTGAATATTCAATATTATTCACTGTACTATATTGTACAGAGGACCCTTCAGTTGCTCGGGCCAACAAGACGTGGGTCATTATCACTATTCCAAACCCTGGAATTAATGCTACCCCTCTGATAGCAGAGCCAACTTTTTATGATCTTTACATCCCTTGTGTTCTTTTACATCTTCCCTTTGACAAAAGGTTGAAGGGTATGTTGAGTGTACTTTACTCCTTTCCTATGATAAAAAGTGAATATTCATTACTATATAAATACCACTATAAATAACAAAGAACAATAGAGAAAAGGTATGTCCTATCTAATCTATACTAAAATTCTATAACTGAGTATTAACTTAAGCATTAGAGTGCCCTCTACAGGTACCTCTCCCATTGTTTCAGATGCCGGAGACTAATAAAGGAGCGGCTGGATAAATTGAGGGAAGAGAAAGGAGAAGAACCCGTGTCCATATTCGGTGCTTCATCTGCAGCGGCAAATCCAAGAGTGTTAGACAGAGATTGAGAGAGTCCGTGGATGGAGGGTCTCCGTGGCACAAAACTTATGCTCCAAGAAAAGTTTTGCACAGTTATAAAGAACAAAAAAGTTAGTGCTACCATCATCGTGGTAGCACTGATTTCAGGATTTGTAATAATGATAATGGCCCATCTCCTGGGCAACTGAATGGTCCTCTGTACAGTGAATAATAGTGAATATTCACTATAATATACTGTATAGAGGACCATTCAGTTGCTCGGGCCAACAAGACATAGGTCATTATCATTATTCCAAACCTTGGAATTAGTGTTACCCTTCTGATAGGAGGGCTAACTTTCTATGTTCTTTACATCCCTTGTGTTCTTTTACATCTTCCCTTTGACAAAATGTGAAAGGGTATGTTGAGTGTACTTTACTCCTTTCCTCTGATAAAAAGTGAATATTCATTATTATATAAATACCACTATAAATAACAAAGAACAACAGAGAAAAGGTATGTTCTATCTAATCTAATCTATACTAACGCTCTATAACCGAGTATTAACTTAAGCATCAGAATGCCTTTTATAGGTACCTCTCCCGTTGTTCTAGATGCCCGAGACTGACAAAGGAACTGCTGGATAAATTGAGGGAGAAGAAATGAGACAAACGTGAGGCCATGAATCCATGAATGTGAGACAGAGATTGACAGAGAGTCTGTGGATTTAGGGTCTCGGTGGCATAAAACTTGTGTTCTGGAAAATGTTTTACTCAATCCCACGGTGGGCGTCAATTTGTTCTTACGAGACCTTGATGCTAAGAATAAAGAATACTTTCAAGGTATAGCTCCAACAGTTCCTTCGTCGGTCTCCGACATCTGAAACAATGGGGGAGGTACTTGCAAAAGTCAATTTAGTGTATGCAAGACAAAGTTTTGTATTAGTAATAAAAAAAAGTAATACTATGTTAGACAATGACTAATTTTATTGAACTTGAATTATACAAAAAAAATATTTTTCATGTCATTATTAAAGGAATTTAATTTTATGTCACATTTCAATTATTAAATCTCTTTCTATTCTTTGATATACATACATACATTCATTATATTGTATACATGTTTTATAGTCCTTACACTCTGTTCACTGTTTTCCTTGAATGTTAATATAATATTTCGGGGCATTTCTATCATGTAAATAAACATAAAGTTTTTATTAATTATTAATTTTTTTACATATGGATGATATACTAACTTATCTATTAAGTCGTGATTTCTATATTAACGAAATAACTTGTCAATTGAAAAGAAAAGAGTGGACGTATAAAATATAAAGTAGAGAAAAACATGCATGAGATTAATTAATCGGAGGTAGTTAAGAATATTTATGCACTTAACTATTACCACGTGTCACTTTTAAGCGCATACGAAGGTTGCAATCAACTCTACATGTCATTTTCAAGCATATATAATAGTTGTAACTTCTTTCACAAGTCTCCCTCTAGGGTGAGCATCTAAGAACCTGCAAAAGAGCTTCAATGTTTTTTTTTCCCTTTTATTTCCAATGATAAAGACAATCTAAAACTCCACTGTGTAAATAAGAGTTTTATCCTTGTACAATTTGTATTTTAACATTGGAAACATATAATTTTGTGAGAATACTTTGAGTATCCTTAAATTTTTTTCTTTGATTTTTATCTTAAAAGAGTTTTTTAATTGTCAAATCTCCATTGATGTTATCCTTGGAATTATTTCTCAAGGTCACATATTCTAATTCATCTTCTAGTATTAATCCATTTTCTACTTTATTTTCCAACTTTATTCTTGTTCTTCCTTTTTCTCTAATGTGTCATAAGCTCACTTTTATACGTGATTGAAGCCGTATCTGGTCAAATAAAATGCAGTACTAGGAAGTGATTCCTAGGTCATCTCCCAAGGACCTAGTTCCTGTCAAAGGATTAAACACACGAAGAGAAAGGGGGGTTGTGAAATATTTAATAAACTAAAAAAAACAACAGAATTAGATTTCCTTAATCGAATTAAATTACTCTCTTGATTAGATTGCAGTCCACTTATCACAGGATACATAAATTCATGCTCAACTTACTGAATCCTAATTCCAACCCAAATTAATTAACTAAGCGAGAATTAATACAAGTTTTCTTATGCAAATTAAGCATTCACTTACATCATTCATTCCATATCAACAACCCGTGACTCACTCCATTAAGCATGAACAGAGACATGAAATTCATATTAACTGAAATATTAAGCAGCATGAACCAGTAAAAGCTTTAATCACAGAAATAAAATGATGAAGAGTTAAAAGACGAAGAGAGCAAAAATAACACAACAACAACCTTAAAGCTTCATTGCAATCTGAATCAAAAAGATAACCTTATAAATTAACCTTTCATTAAATTCGAATAAAGCAAACAAGATTAAACACAAAACATAATTAAAATAGAAAATGAAATGAAATTAAAATAAAAAATGAAATTGAATTGAAATAAAAACAGAATGTAATTGTAGAGAAAAGAAAATAAATACAAAACCAGTTTTTCCATAGAGAAAACGAACTGAATCCCAGAAGTAGAGAATAAAGAATTGTCTGCTTCTATGTTCGCCTTCTCTCTATAACAGGTGGCTAGACCTAAATAAATGCTCAATACTAAACCTAATGGGCCAAATTTTTCAATTCTGGTCCAACGAATAAAAACTAAAAATAAAAACTATAAATATAATCTGATAATGTGACAGCTCTTCTTCAATTCCAGAATTAATTTCCAAGCCCAATAACATTCAAAAGTTGGCTTGAAAATAATAAAGACGAATTCTTCCTCCACCTGTATATGGTCTTCCTACACCTCCATACTCTAATTGAAAAGATGAATGTACCCTTAATATAAAATTTGAAAAGCCTACACTACCCTCCACCCCCTTCACCCCATACCCTCGTTCACTTCACTGCATCTTTCGACCACCACCATTGTCGCTGTTTCAGATCCGTCGTGGTTCATTGAAGTAGACCATCCCTTACATTACTTTTTCCGATATGTGGGAGCAACATGTGAGAGGTGCATTTTCGGATTCGTTGATTTTGGTGACGAGGAACGTAACTGTTTTTGATTTGGTATTTATGAACCAATCATCTGGTTTACATTTCTTTAAGCTCTTAGTCACTGGGATGGAAGCCACAATACTCGTGACCTTCGACTACTTCCATCTTCTCCCAACTGAATTCATCCTCTGATGTCCCAGCTATCTCATCTGACATCAATGCTGAAAGATACAAAAAGGATTAATTTTACCACTTTTTCTTAAATCTGTGCACATAACTAAAGGATAACTAAATGAAAAACCAAAGGACTGAAATGAAGAAGCAATAATTACTAGTATTTTCCACAATGGTCAACTAGCGATTGACCAAAAAAGGAGGGTTGTTGAACATGGAAGAGGAGAGAAAGAAGGTGCAGTACATACAGAGGAAGATCAATGACGGTGAAAAGTCAAAGCTTGAATTAAACTTGAGGATGATGTAAAAATTTGTAAACCGGATATATGTCATCCGTTTATAAATTTGTAAATCGGATATTACCCACCAACTGGCCATCCGATTTGTATATCACCTAAACATTTATAAATCGGACAGGGTGGCATCCGGTTTATAAATTGTAAACCGAAACCCACCTCTCCTATTTTTCATCCGGTTTATAATTTAGAAACCGGATGTTGATTTTTCCGGTTTGTAATTTCAAAAAATTTCTAAACCTGATGGACTTCATCCGGGTGACTTACAGAACGAAAAAAATTCACCAAAATTCAAAATCTTAACTTGTCGTCGTTCCTCGTCATTGATCAATACTTCTCACAGTTTGAAAAGTCTTCTCAACTATTTAATCACCCACTAAATCTTCAAAAATGCCGTCGTCAACGATGTATTTAAAGAAAAATGGCTATTGTATTCACTATGAAGGTGGACGAATTCAATGTGCATTTCTTATATCAGAACACTAGCGGTCCTTTTTCGTCATTTCCATAAGGGCAAAAATGGAACTTAACTTTTTATGGAGGTCCAGGAAGACCATATGGAGGTGGAGAAAGAATTTGTCAATAATAAAAATTACGAATTTCTGGTCAATGAAACCCAAACAGTGAAAAAGAAAAAATAATAGGCAGTTAAACACGAATCACTAATAAAAACCACCAAGTAAGATCTTTCAAGCCAACAATATATATAAGCACAGATTAAGCATTTTTATATTGGGTCACCTTAATCTCCTTTTTAGGTTATATTGAATACACAAACATCTCCAAGTTATACCAATCCCAATCTCCCCCTGAGATTGAAACCACTCAAAATTGAAAGAAACACTTTAAAAAAAGAGAACAATCAAAACTCACAAAGGTTTACTTCATAATGATGAAGAATTACACAATGGTTTCACACAATCCAAAAATCTAAATGCTCTCAGTAGCAAATTTACATGGACACTTAAATATTTAGTAAATTCTTCAATGTATTATATGATATATTTCTCTTTTTGCTTCTTGTTTTCTTCAACTTGAAATTTTTTCTCTATATGTAACTTTGTATAAACTAGTCGTTGGATGCTTGAAAGGTAAATCTTAACCATCTATTGCTAAAACTTGTCATTGAAAGAATAACTTGTATTCTTGATTTTGCCTTAAAACTGACTTTATCTGGATATAAAAACATTTTAAACAACACAAAATATCTTTTATTTAAAAGAGTTAATCATGTTTCAATATTCCATAATAATTTGAAAATTTTCAACTATGAACAAATTTGAATTTAAACGTTAAAGCACAACATGTTATAAAACTTGATTTTGATAATTTTGTGAAAGACACTTTAATTTGTTTTTCGGTGAGAAACAAATCAAATCAAAATTGTGTGTAATAAAATCGTTTTGAATTGTTTATGTATTTAGCTATAGCAACATTTTTAAAATTTGTCTTTTTATATTTCTTGTATTTTTTTACTATTCTGTTTTAATTTTATTTTATGTTTTTTATTACATTTTAATTATTTTTTTAATTTTATTTTTTTTTTTTTTTTTTTTTTTTTTTTTTTTTTTTTTTTTTTTGTTTTTTTTTTTTTTTTTATTTTTTTTTTTATTTTTTTTTTTTTTTTTTTTTTTTTTGTTTTTTCTTCTATTTTTTATTTATGTTTTCATTTTTTATTTTATTTTAATTTTATATTTTTTATTAATATTTTTGTAAAACTTAATAGGCTAAGTTCAACCTATTTTTGTTTTATATCTTTAAAAAGCCTAAACTAATTAAATTGAATTTTTATAAAAAGTATCATTTTTAAGTTTGTAATATTTAGTAAGAAGAGAATTTTTTTCTTAATTTTTATTTTCTTTTTTTAATTATAGACACATTTTTTTTAATTTTATTTATCGAGACAAAATATGGTATTGAGAGGTGTTTATTCTGATTACTGATTATGATGTTTGTGATAACATTCATTTAAGTATTGCACATCTACATTTGAAAACAAGATAAACTTGAACTAGAAGTTAACCATGGTATTGATAGAATTGTTGTTCTTTTTCCTTAAATCTATTAAATCTGTATTGTAAGTCTCTGCATAACCTCAATGTATAAAGGGCTAAACAAGTAAACCTCAATATATTGGATATATATATATATATATATATATTAAAAAAGTATAATATAATATTAAAAATTATATAGAGATTCCTCTATACCTTTTTGTACCATGTCTTTATTAATTCCTCTTAAATCGGAAATTAATTCATGCATATAAATCATTCAATTTACAATGATGACATTATATTAAGGCTTCACATGTAAAATAAGAAGAACTTTAATGAAAAAAGAAAGAAGATAAGAATAGTTTGATTGATGTGAACAAGTAACCATTTTTTACTATTTATTACACAATATTTTACAATTCTATCTCTTCAATTTTTGCAGGAATTATCATGCAAATAATATTTCATTAGTAATAATTATTTTCTTAACCATTTGACATGTAAAGATATTAATGTAGCATAGGAAATTTCAAAACAAAACTGATTTATTCTATTGACTAAGTGTTTGTATTTCTGTATTGCTGCACTCAAATCAACCACATTCTTTTGATACAACATTGAAGTTCTCTTCTTGGTATATCTGGTAAAAAATAATTAAATTAAAACTATTTTAGAAGAAAAAATTAAATTAATATTGCATATATGAGTAATTCTAGTTTCATATTTATTTATTATATGAACTTTTATATATATATATATATATATATAATATTAATGTTTATATAATTTTGTTGTATAACGTTTATTGTTATTATTGACTAATGAACATAGACTAAGAAAAAAAAAATCAGTGACTCAATGGAATGTGTGGGCTTAATTTATTATTCACAAGGTTTTTTCCAAAAAAATACCTAGGAATTTTCTTCAATTTACCGCCAATAACAGCTATAATTTTATAGAGGCGTCCGACCAGGTCAATATTTTTTCTTTCAAATCTTAAGGATTTTATTTTTTATTTTTATCAGCAAATCTTAAAGATTTTCTACTTTTGCAATCAAAGTAATAAACAAAGCATTATATCCCGAGTCCATTTTCCATTAATAATAATCATCTATTGCTTTCATTACTCTATTTTCGACTTACTTATCCCAGTGATTCTTGATTAAATTGAATTTGAAATCTTTTAGTTTTACATTTTTGCTTTCTTCATTCTCAAATCGCTTTTTACACCGCTCTTTCAACAAAATTGGATGTGATTACTATATTATCCTTCATATAAAATAAATTAAATTTTACTTCATCCAATTTGATCCTTTGTTACAATTTTCTTACAGAATTGAATTGTCAACCATACACTTAATTGAATTATTATCGAGAACTCTAATGTTTACTAAGTCCTTCCATAGTGTTTTTCTATCTTTATACTCAGATAGTGAATAGACATTAATTATTGAGATGGGTGTTTCTTTCATTCCCCAACACCCTTTAGTTCAAATTAATATATAAAAATAATTATAAAAGCTAAATAAACTTTATTTTAAATAAAATAAATGTTAAAATTACATTATTAAATAAAAGTAAAAAATAATATATATAATTATCATATATATATATATATGATAAATATATTTCTTAATTAAATTACGAATCTCAAAAATTTAATTATTTTATTGAAATATTTTTGTTACTTTGATTAGATTAATTTATATGGATTAGAATTGTGTGTGTGGGCTTATTTGTATGGGTATTATATTGAGGCAATTGTTTCCTGCCTTATACAAATTATTTTTTGTACTTAATAAATTTTTAATATGTCAACAATGTGATTATTATTTTTATTTTAAAATTTATTTATTAAATAATTTTTTCTCTCTCGTGTGTCTTTGAGGTACAGATAAGTGCAATTAAATAAAAAATTGTTAATTTTTTTCTTGATAAATATTAACAAACTTTCTTGATAAATAATAAAAAAATATATTTTTTCTTTTCACACTCACAAAAACATCTTTATCATATATGTTACGTTTCAAAAGATATAATATATTTTTATTTTACTTAACAATAATAAAATTGATGTTGGATTTTGTTAAGATATTTATAATATAATATGATTAATTTTAAAAAAAATTCTTCTTCTCATATACACAGAAATATCTCTGTCATGTACATGTTAGTTTTAAAATATATGTTTTTTATTTTTTTTAACAATAATAAAAAGGATGTTGGATTCTGTTAAAATATTTATAATTTAATATGGTTAATTTTAAAATTCAGGTTTGAACATATTATTTTTATTATTTATCAAGAAAATTTATTAATATTTATCAAGAAAGAGAAAAATTAACGTTTTCTTTTATTGCACTTATTTGTGACTCAAGATCACTTGGAAGAGAAAGAAAAATTTATTTAATAAATAATTTTAAAATAAAAACAATAAGAATATTGTTGGTATATTAACAATTTATTAAATTTATTAAGTGTAGAAAGTAATTTGTATGGTACAGAAAGCAACTGTCTTATATTGATTGTGTATGTGGATATCGATGGGCTTACTAAGATGATGGGCTTGAAGTTTTTAACCGAAACTCAAAGGTAGGCTTTTGCTTCCTGCACCACTTAATTAGTTGAAATAGTCGAATTGTTCAATTGTGTTGTACATTTTTTCTCTCTTTGTTTTGTTATTGTGTTTGCTCTCCATTTGCATCTCTCTTGCTGGACCACACCACCACTGCCATCACCACTGTCGTCACTATTACACTATCATCGCTGTAGAAGAAGAAAGGGAAAACGATGCTGAGGAAGATAAAGAGAAAGAACGTGTCACGAAAAAAGTTTGTTTCAAAAAGTTGTTTTTGGAATGTATTTCATGTGTTTTGGAAAAAGTTCTTTCCAGAAAGTTTGTTTTGAAAATTCTAGAAAGCTTATTCTGAAATGTACTTTATCCGTTTTGGAAATTTTATTATGGGAATCTTGTTCCAAAAATTCTATTTTCAGAAATTTTGGAAATCCCATTCTAAGAATTCAAAAAGGTGTGTTCTAGAAAATTTCTAAAACAGGTAATCTATAAATCGTTTTAAAGAAGAGTACAAATGATATTTTGAAACTTGTGGGGGCGGAGGAAGAAAAGGCCTCAAAGATTAGAGTGAATTTGGTAGAATGATGTCCACTAGAAAGGTTTTATTGGATGTATATATAGTTAAATTATAAACTTATATAAATACATATATATGGAAATTAATGTATGTAATAATTAGTATATATAAATATATATTCAGGAATTGTAAGAAATGTAATGTTTGGTCATTTAATAAATCTAACCTCTTGCTTAATAATATCAAAATTCAAAATATGTTTAGTTAGTTTGAGATGTACTAACTAACTATGTCTAAATTATTACTTAAACTATATGATATTAGTAACATTATTCCTTATGTTTACATGCACTTACAATAATAAAATTTTATTAACTAACTTCCACAAACTAATCTTAATTTTTTCTAATTCTTAAAGATTAACAAAGATCCTTGCAATCTCTAATTGTGTGTTGGCAATTATTTCAGTTCTCTTGAGGTCCATTTTCCCTCTCTTGGCCTCAACTTCAACTCTCATCTTCTCTATCTTCTTCATTTTGTCCATTCTAACTTATTTTGACCTTATTATGGCTTCACCTAACCATCTTAAGCTTTTTGTTATTTCCATACACTCTTTCCTTATTTTTCCCATGTTGTCAATTATTTTCTTCTTCTTATTTTATAAAGTGCTTGCTATAAAGTGCAGGGGTGTTGCTAATTAACACTTCAATTATTTTGATTGAGAAGAACACCTCTAAAATAGTAGCAATGACTTGATTTTCATTTGGTAATTTGACACTGATAGGATTAATTTGATGATATGAAGTGAAATGAGTCAAGGATGAACAAATGTAGTCCGTACCACCACTATAAAAAATCCAAGAACTAAAGAAGATAAAAATGTGTTACCAATGTGTGTTGTCATGCTGGAAGGAATAACATAGATTTGACTATAAGTATTGTCACTGGATTTAGACTATTCTAAAAGGGCTAACAATGTTTGATATTGCTCAAGAGTAAAACCAATTTACTGAGAATGTACTTTTGACTTTTAACCTTCATGATTATGCTCATTATTATTAAAATCTGTAAATCGTCGTCCATCCATCCTCGCCATTTGCCTAAACCAAATGCAAATCATTATCCTTTCATCCTAACACATTGTAAAAGATTTTCTTATTTTGTGTACAAAACTTTCTTCATCCTTAAATTTTACAATTAATTTATCGATGAATTTAACGATGTAAAAATCTGTAGCAATTTGTCTATGGATAAATTAACCATTAATTTACTAACGACTTAAATTCGTATGTAAATTTACTGTCAGTTTACCAATGAATATAATCCGTTGATAAATTGTCTTTAAAATTAATGACAGATTTATCTGTCGATAGTAGTAGTAGTGGTAGTAGTAATAATAATAATAATAATACTAACAACACATAAAAGTATAATAATAATAATAATAATAATAATAATAATATTAGTTATAATAATAATGATAATAATTTTAATAATAATGATAATAGAAATAATAGTAATAATAATATTAAGAATAATAGTAATAGTTATTGTAATTGTAATATTGTGAAAGAAAAATTCTATGTTACATTTATGTTTGTGTGAAGTCATCTCAAATCATAAATTAACTAATGCATCTAAATCATTCAATTTACAATGATAATATAAAGAGAGATTTAATCGGAGATAAAAAGAGTAGAGAAGAATACTTAGACTGATATTAAAAAGTAACATCTATTCCCTATTTATTACACAATCTTTCACTACTCCACTTCTTATAATAAGAGTTATTATGTAAACAATATTTCATCAATATTTATTTAATTAAGGAATGGAGCACCATGGTGTGTAATCACCAAGGGATAAAACTTAAAATGCTCAGGATAAACAATGGATTGAAGTTTGTTTTAGGGGATATTAGTGAGTTTTGTAGTGTATAAGGTATAAAGAGACATATGACGGTTGTAGGTACACCACAAAAAAATGGGTGGCTAAGAGAATTAACAAAACCATTTTGGAGACGATGAAATGTATGTTGCTGGAGCTATATAGCCTAATTCCTTTTGGAGAGAAGCTGCCAACACTACCATCTTCCTTATAAATAAGAGTCAATCATATACTCTAAATTGTAAGAGTCCAATGGAAGCATGGAGTAGAAGGCAAATTATAAATGTGTTTAGCGCCTTAGCATTTGCACATCTCAAGATGGGAAAACTAGAAGCACAAACTGAGAGATGTATCTTCATGGAATATATAGAAGGTATGAAAGGGGTATAAGTTGTAGATATTGGAGCTTGGAGAGGCTAGATGCTTTATTAGTAGGAACACCACATTCAATGAATTTCAAATGACTATGAGGTGTAGAGATCCAAAGAAAGGAAAGGAGAAATTCCACGTTGAGGTGGAGCCTTCTAATGATGGATCAGACTATTTGAAGGTGTCAAACAATGTAAACTAACCTTCTACTATTAGGAAAGAGAATCACTTGATTAAACCAAAAGGAAAGAATTGGTTTCAAAACTTTATTTAAAAATCTTACTTTCTTGAAAATCTTTTTCAAATTTGAAATAGAATGCACATATAAGTGAAATGAAGATTGACTCAAGAATTGGATGCAACAACACTAAAACAAGATAAGTAAGAAAAGAAAGCATAAAGAGATTTATATTGGTTCAGATCTTTCGATCCTACATCTTGTCTAAATAATTCAACTTTAGAATTGTTGGTCCACTAAACACTTAAAACATTAAAATGGTTCTCTAGTTTAATAAATTATTAATGGAAAAATCAATTATCCTATTCTGATCCTCGTCAAGAATAATTTAATCGATTAAATAAAAATGTAATTGATTATTTTGTTATGAAAACTTTATAAAATACTTTTTCTCTTTTTAAAAAACATTTTAACTCATTTTAAATCTTATGTGTGTTGATCTTATGAATATTTGTGTGAAAGACTCGGATAAAACATTCTAGACACATCTACAACATCTTTATCTTCATTCTTCATCCTTAAAATACCATATCTTTGGGGATTGAGCATCTTCAAGTCCTCAAATCTAACAATATCCTCACTTTTATGATGACCAACACTTGATGCATGGTTTTTATTTAATGTTGGGATGGAATAGGATAACATATTTCATATGATTCTTCTTTTCACACAAAGCTTCAAAGACATAACAAGGAATTCCCTCTTTCTATGTGCTTCCCATGTTCATCTACAATCTCTATATTATTTCTAATTTCATAAAATTTATCTCTAGGAAATGGTTTGGCGAATATTTTTGCTAATTGATCATTTGTACTAACATACTCAACTATGCAGTCTCTTCTTGCTATCTATAGGTCTAATTTATGTGTTTTGTCTTATAACAACTTCGAATAACTATATACTTGACTTTTGTAGTAGTCAATGCTACACAAGCCTGATTTTTAGAATGCTATGGAACTAAAGAACATCCTAATAAATGTCATTTACTTAGCCTTTCATACCAAGACCTAGGTGTTTTTTTTTTAAACTATATAATATTTTTTAAGCTCGTAAACATGATTTGGTTTCTCAAAATGAACAAAACTTGGAGGTTGTATGTAGCCATTTAAGAAGGTGCTTTTAACATCCATTTGGAACAACTTTAACTCCTTAAGTGATGCAAAGGCAAGTAGAATACTTATAGCTTCAATTCTGGCCACTGTTGCATACTTTCATCACAGTTTATGCCTTCTTCTTGGCTATTAACTTTTGTAGCTAGTCTTGCTTTGTTTATTATGATTAAACCATCCTCATCAAGCTTGTTTTTGAACACCCATTTTATGCCAATTACTTAGTGTGTGTGTGTGATGAGTATAATTTTATTCACACTTAAAGTATTTAACCTTGACTTCCTTAGACTATAATTGAGAACAAATTCATTATTTTAAATTAGATTTACCCAATCGGGATTATTTAGACCTTAATTGAGATTATTGGTTAAACTTGGATTTTAAGCATATTCTCTTACTTTTCTTGTTTATAATTATTTGCAGATATTCTATGGGCTCCAAATCTAATCAAACCTTGTGCCAAGATATTATTTAGATATTTTATAAAGATGATATTTTACAATTCTTACTTGATTTAGAGCAAATATCCTTCAAATATTCTGTAATATCTTTTGTAGCAAATTTAATTATTATGAGCTGGTATCTGAAACAAAATTTGAAAACAAAATATCTGAAAAATTAGAGATGGAAAATCTACAGATTTATTCGTAAGAAGATATTTGCAAAATTAATCTTTGGCACATGAGGAAACTTCTGATAATTGCAAGGACAATATATGAAAATTAAATCTGAGTTTATTTCTTGAAGAAAAGGAGATTATAAATAGATGTTGGAGAAGGCATGAAGGACACACTATTCCGTAGGAAAAACTCTAGTTTTATTTTCTTTTGTAATTCTTGTACTTTCATCATGAAAGGCTAAACTCCTTTGGGTTGATTCTCTTGTGATTTTACATAAATTTTGAGGTTTCTATTTAATAAAGTTTTGTTCTTTACATTCTCTTAGTTATCTATTATTGGTTTTTTTGAATTCTATGTTTTTGGAAAAGTAATTATTTTTGAACGCTTGTTGAGAATTTAATTGTTTTTTTGTTAATTGAAGTTCTTGGTTAATTCACTTAGTCTTAATTAATTTCTTGTACGCTTAGTCAAGAGGACAAAGATATACATCTCATTAAGTAGATGTTTGGAGACGAGGTGAGATATTGAATATATTAGTAGACGCTTGTTTTACTAATAAGATTCTGTTGAATTTGACAGACGGTTATTTGATTGAGTTTAACTATACGAAGAGAATTAAAGGATAATAATCTTAAGAAAACCAAGGATGAATTTTTTGTGAAAGAATTTGAGAGTCACCCTATTCTCTTTATTACTTTTAAATCATCTATTTTAATTTCTTGCTCAACAATCTCAAACCTCCCTCTTTTATTTATTGTTATTACTAACTTTCCTTGTCATAAATAAATTTTGAATATTGATTGTCTGAATTTACTATTGGATTCGTTGGGAGACGACTTGGGGTTAACTTTCGCCTAGTTATACCATCATTTCTTTGGTGTTAGACAGTTTAGCACTACGTTAGGCGATCAACACTGGAACTCTTTTAATTTGCTCATGAAACGATAATGATCAAATTTAGCATCTTTGCCTGGGAATCCAATTTGAGTTTGGTTTTTAGGTTCCTTATTTATCTACATTTTTCAATTTATTGTATTCATTTGCTTATTTTTTTGACATATTTAACTTTATTTTTTTTTTAGTTATGTTCAATTTGTTTATTTTATGCTTTTATATCTTTGTTGATTTTATTTTGATTCGTCATATTTTTATTTCTATCTTTAATTATTGTTTTTATCTTAGTTTTAAATTTTGTTGTTTCTATTTTTATTCTATATTTCTTTTGGTATTTTTAATTTCTATTTCTTTTATTTTATGTTTAGAAATTTTAATTTGAATTTTATCTTCATTTTTTTGTTATCTTAATGTCAAATTAAATTTTAGTTTTGTCTAAAAAAATTTATTTGCTTTAAGTAAAATTTGTAAAAGTGGTATGGGAAAGGCTTTGGCTAGGAAAGAGTTGGTACTTAAGATTGTCCACTTGTGACTCACTTCTCTTTCTTAGAAGTTTACTTGAAAAATTTTCAACATCTTTTCTTTAAAAAAATAATAAATAAAGAAAATAAATTGTTTAAAAACATATTGTGTTGTCTTATCTAGTGCATGACTAGAGCAAACCCAGGAGATCTATATCCTTTTGATCCTGAAATTGAACGTACATACCGTAGGCTCATTAAACAAAATAATTCCCTTAAAAGGTAGTCTACTAATAGATTGTTTAATATTGCATCTAATAGAATAGTTGAGCTTTCTGCAACAATTATATCTTCTAATTTTAATTTTGATTTTTCTATTATGGCTGAAAGAACTTTAAGACAACTTGATGCACTAGGTATGACCATTCAGATCTTATGTATAAAATATCCTAATTAAGATGTGGAATGTGAATTGAAATCTGGTTTAATCCATCTTCTGCCAAAGTTTCATGGTCTTGTCGGGGAAGACCCACATCAACATTTAAAGGAATTTCATATAGTTTGCACCACCATGAGACCATCTAGGGTCCCAGAAGAACACATTAAGTTGAAGGCATTCCCTTTTTCTTTGCAAGATGCAACAAAAGACTGGTTGTATTATTTACCACCAAGATCAGTGACCAGTTGGGGGAATCTGAAAAGAATGTTCTTGGAGAAGTTCTTCCCTGCATCTAGAGTGACCACCATCTGTAAGGAGATATGTAGCATTAGACAGCTCGAGTGAGAGATTTTGTATGAATATTGGGAAAGGTTTAAAAGACTCTATGCAAGTTGTTTGTATCATCAAATCCATGAGCAGTTGCTCATCTAGTATTTCTATGAAGGTTTGATGTTCGTGGATACGCAAATGATAGATGCAGCTAGTGAAAGAGCTTTGGTAGATAAGGCCCCTACTGCAACAAGATTGTTGATCGAGAACATGGCCTCAAATAATCAACAGTTTGGTACCAGTACAGGATTTTGTAGATGTTAATTATGCAGATGATAATGTTGATTTCTGTCCTATAGGGTTAGACACTTCTCATCTTGGGAAAGAAAAAGTCAGACCTGGAAGGATGGTTGGGGTTCAAAAAGTCATCTTTGATGTTTTTGGTGTAATCATCTTCTTTCATTGTTCATCCTAATGTTTGGTTTCTTCATAGGAATGAGGAAGGGGTTGGATGTAACCAACTGAACTCTCTTGTAATCGATTTTGGTATTAATATAAATGTTTTCCCTTTTCAATATTACTATTTTGTTTTCATGCTTAAAGCTTGTTGTGGGTTGATTATTCATTGCTTGATATTTGATTCCTGGGGTATTGGGAAATATCATTTGTAATCTAGAATTGAATCAAAATACCTTATGAAAGTTTGTCCCTGAGAATAGAACATGATTCATTTGTTGTCTTAAGACCCTCGTGGGGTAAGTAAGTTTTGTTTATTAATTTATCAAGGAATTGATTGTTAATAAGTAAGCTTAGGCTCATTCACCTAAGAGATTAAGGTTTGAGTATTATAGTGGGTTGACATTGATATTAGTTTGGAAATAAGATAAATGATTTTATATATGACTGTGAGATTTGATGAAGTCTAACCCTGACAATTGTATTTCAAAAATAGTTACTATTTATAATTAAATTAAACAAAAGTAACTATTGTTGATTATTGCACAAGTCCTTTGGGAAAGAACAATATATTTATTATTTGTTACATTTGTGACTGGTGCACTTGTCATCAAATACATTTTGCTAACATCAAGGAATGTTGATATTAGATATATATTTTCTGGGTATGTTTTTACATTGTTTGAATTCCAAATTTCTAGAAATCTATTTTGCAATCAATGATGATTTTATCTACTACTCAAGCATAGTATATCACCCTTATAAAGGGGTGAAGGAGGCACTCTGGTTGAAGGAATGATTGGAGAGTTGGGTATCATGTAGGACTGTGTGACTATTCATTGTGATAGTTAAAGTGACACTCATCTAGCTAATCATCATATTCACTATAAGAGGACTAAACACATAGATATTAGATTACACTTTGTGGGAGACGTTGATTCTAGGGGGATCAGAATCAAGAAGACAACATCAAAGGAGAATCCTGCAAATGTGTTTACACATTCCTTAACATGATCAAGGTTCACATGATGCTTGGAGCGGATTAGTTTTTCATTTGAGGACAAAAGATGATGACGTTGGGAGTTCTTTCATGATTTGGAGTCAAGGTGATGATAGACTCTAAGTCATGTATAATAGACTATCTACTAAAGAGCTCAGTTAGATGATTAAATAATTTTATAGAGAGAGAGAAAGATTGTCTATTATAGACCATCTAGCAGTGATGTAATAAACTGTTTCGTGCAAACATTGATTAGGTTTAGCTATCTTAACGATTTTTCTATCATCCTCCCTAGGTTCTATATATAGAGACCCTTATGTATACCAACAATACATTTGCCTCAGATTTTGTCTATAAAACCTTACATTTTTAATAAAAGTGTTTTCTTTCAATATTGTTCTTGAGTTTTTTCTTTTTATTGTTAGAGGCCAAACAACACCAAAATAAGTAAAATAAGTTTATCTCATTACAATTTTGTAAGAAAAATAATTAAATATTTTTTCTATAAACTAAAATATAGTTTATATGCAAATAAAAAAAGAATTTAGAGGAATTATAGTTTTTATAACTATAATTTAGTATGTATTGTTCATAATCTAAAACAATGACTTATCGGAAATATTTAACACACAAAGGTCATTGAAAATTATTCCCTAAACCTATTTATCTTACATTTAAAGTGCTTAAGTAGGATTCAAATACTGAATAAAAAGAGTTTATATAAATTAACATATGTAAAAGTTAATTTTATCTTATAAAAAATTCATTTTATTTTTTTTTTAGAAGTGTTTGTGTAAAAATTTGTTTAACTACCCATGCATACTCATAATGAATTCCATGCTAAGGAAAAAATAATTTTGCTTTTGTAAATAATTTTATATTATCTTCATAAAACAATTTTAGTTATTATGCAGTGATTGCTAAATTGATAAATATATGAGTGATAGAGCATATATATATATATATATATATATATATATATATATATATATATATATATATATACATATATATCAAATATACCAACTGATTATATACCATTTATTAAATCTCCTACATGTAATAATAGGATAACTTTTAAGAATACAACTTCTCTAATTAATTATCATATTCAATAAATAGAGCCACCAATAAAGGTCAACTAACTCTATAGATGACTCTCAATATTATTTTAAAATATATCAGGATCTAGAAGTGTGATTTCTGGTTGTAAATAGAGAAATATTATTGAAGTAAAGACAATCAACTTTATTAATTTCACGACTGGGAAACAAAAGTCTCCTAAAAAATACATTTGCTTCATATTCACGTGTCTGGGCATTTTTTTTTTAAATTTAAGAAAAGAAAAAAATTGGTATAAATAATTTTATGAATTAAAAATTAACCCATGTATAAATTTGTACAAGTTTTTATGTTATTTTTCTAATTTCTTTTAATTTTGCATAAGTTAATTTTAATTTATAAAAGATTTTTTTTAATTATTTTTATAAATGTGTAACAGGTGGTAGAATTTCATCGAAAAGGTTAAAATTAACTAAATAGGTAAAACTATGTTTTGTTGGTGACAATCAAACTTTGGTTAGTTGGTAAAAATATCGACAGAATGTTGAGTTAAAATTGCAGAGGTTAAGTTAAGAAAAATCTATAGACATGAAAGTTACTTTTCGAAGGAGAATCAAAGTGGATTTCTACCTTTAACTTTAATTGAAGAAAAAGTTCAAAAGAACATGAGAAAGTTAAGACTTCTAATTACATATATCTTTTCCAAAATTTTCAAGAAGCGGACTTTCCGACAAGCGTATTACAGACATAATATATTTTAAAATAACAATAGTTATTAGAAATAATTTTATATACAAGATTATAACGTAATTTATACGGGTGCGAAAAAATACTTCAAATCAAACTTCAGTAAAAGCGAAAAATGGAAATGATAAAAGAAGTAATGGTATGTACGTTTATACTCACTAATTATATGGATTTCTTATACAAACTTACTTCTATCCTTAATTTATTTTTGTTCCTAACATTTCTCCCTCTTTTAATTTTGAATCATTCTCACTTGCTTTATAATTTTGCTTCATGTTCAAATTTGATGCTAACTTTCGTTCACTATCACTTTACACTTAAGTCCTTCTTTTATAAAACTCCTTCTAAACAAATTTAGAGTCCAATTGTTTCCTATTAGTTCCATTTTGTGATATTTTTTTTAGAAAATTAAGTTTTTTTCATGTTCAATTCTTGTTATTTTAATATAATACATAAATTCTACATTTTTCTTCATTTTAAAAAGCAATTTTTTTAAAAAAATAATGTTACAAGAAACATAAATTTTGTTTTTTTTTACGTTTAAAATTACATCAATATATTAAGTTGAAAATCCTGTTATACTATAATAATTAAAAAGAACCACAATTTTTTTTATATATTTTTAGTTGAAATAGTTATTTTCGATTATAATTTATTTATGTACTTTTAATTGAAATATTATCATCAATAATTTATTTTTCCTGACAAAAAAATATGGAGAAACTTTGAGATGTTCGTGATAATACAGCCAAAGGTTTATCCAGGTCGCTATACAAAGTATCATTAAAGCAAAAGAGTATATAATTGCTAGTTCCTGATTCTTGTCGATTCTTGGATTTGTAACAAATTCTATTTCACATGGAAAATGTATAAGTATTTTTTTCCGTGGAGTAAATCAATTATGTATGTGGCTTACGATTAATTAAGTGGATCCTTTACATAAAAAAAAATCTTCCAATAAATGCCTAAAATCTCACGGAATATATATGCATGGAATAAAGTAATTTGTGTTCTTCTCTGGAATTTGCTATGATCCTATAGCTACTATTTACAAGATGACTAATTTCTTCTAAGTGAAATGCCTTTCAGGCTCAGATGTACTTTCCTCTTACGTCTTGTTGGTACATGAAAGTGTTCAATAGATGGAGATTCATAAAGTAATGAATGAATAATAGAAAAATAGTAGATTGTACGTATTAAATTGTTGTTTATTATTTTAAATTTTTGTTAATTTTAAGAGTAATTAATTTAATTAATAGTATTTATTTGATATTTTATTGAGAAAATATAGTAAACTTAACTTAATGTCGTATACAATTTATTATATTAAAAATACATGTTTCTATTTAGATAAATATTATTGAAATTATATTTCATTGAAAAAACATTAAAATTTATTTGTTAAAAAAAATTCCAAGAACTAACTACTTTTCAAAACCATGAATAAATTTGGATAGTAAGAAAATTTATAAAAGTTAACTGTAGTCCAAAAGTTTTAATGAAGCAATTTTGTTTCAAGAGTTAGACAAAAACACAAGATAAAGATGAAGGCAAAACGATCATAACCGAAATACATGCATGTAACATTAATCACTAAGAACAAAGAATAGATAACTCTAAAAAAATATTTGAGAGTAGACAATTTTGATGCAGTTAACAATAGACAACTCTAATCCAAAAATCAACCACTCCATTACCTAAGTTAAGTAGATAGATGCAACTTGATGGGAACTTGGTTAGACTCACAAGAATTTAAAAGGAATGTCCACTTAATTTTTAAAATGCAAGAAGAGATCAACATAAGCTTAAGTTTTCAAGATTTGATTTCTTGGCTTGCTTCTCGGGTTGATTTTAGATGTTTATGATCTCAACTAGCATATAGGAAGGTAAAGAAAAGTGTAGAGCGTTACAACTTCTTTAGCTTTCTTTTTGTTTTTTTTTTTTCGTTGTATTTCTTTTGTTTTACCTTTATATGGAGGGCTAAACTATTCTGAGTTGATTCTCTTATAATTTCCCAATGAATTTTGATATTTTTGTTCAATACAATTTTGTTCTTAAATTTTGTATAATAGATTATGTTTCATTGTTAGTCTTTTTGAACTCTGGTTTATGTTAAGGAATTACTTTTAAGAGCTTCTTAAGAATTAAATTATTTGTTTTACTTAACATACTTGATTAGTTTACTTAATTCTAATCAATTTCTTATTTCCTTAATTCAAGAAGTAGAAGATAAACATCTCATGAGTAGACGCTAAAAGACAAGTGAGACATTGAATACATCAACAGACGCTTGTTTTGCTAATAAGATTCTATTGGCAAGAAACCAAGCTTAAAGATTTGATGAAGCAATCCAAGTTTAGAGTTTGGTTTGGATTTTTTTTTTTTGTGTCTTGGTAGTAGCGTGCATTTGTTTTCTTTCATCATGATATAGCATACAAGAACTCCAAAAGAATCAAGGATGAATCTATTTTTAAAAGTGATTTTTATTGAAAATTTTAATTACAGAGTGAAAAACAATTGATCATTTCTCATAATCAATCGATTGATTTGCACTTCAGTAAAATCAATCGATTGATTTGCACTTCAGTAAAATCAATCGATTGATTTAAAAAATAATCAATTGATTTCACTTAAGCACAGATCTGCTATATAATAATAGGTTTTGCAACTTTCATGATCACTTCTAATAATTCATATTTTTCAAAATATCTAAGTTCAGCAAATGTGGAGCATGAGAGAGCAAGATTTCATCGTGATTGAGAGGTTTTTCCAAGATTCATCAAATATCAACCTTGATTCTCAATCTTGGAGCTAATCTTGCATGCCCTTGAATGATTGAAGCATCATACAACTACCTTTGTGTACAAGGAAGTTTTTCTTTTCTATCTTGAGAGTTTCTAAGTGTTGTCTTGGTGTAAAATTCTGATTTGTAATTTATTTTCATACATTTGTGGTGTTGTAATGCATTTAGATAGAGTTTCTAAGTGTGTTGGGGTTGGATTTCATTTAGATAGTGTTTCTCGATTGGAAATGTAGTAGTGTTTTGCATAGGGGTTCTTGGACAATCTTGTAGAGTGCAAGATTGGTTCTTGGACTTGGTTTTCATTGTAATCTTTGTGTGATTAGTGAAACCATTGCTAGTGTTGTAAAAGAACCGGATGTAGCTCTTCAACAAGAGTGAACCAGTATAAAAATCGTGTGTGCCTTTATTGCTTTTGTGCCTCTTGTTAATCGCAAAATACTACTGCACTGTAAATTGTCTCTGCTGATAAAAATAATCAATTGAATGTAAAAATCAACAAATTCATTTTTTGGACAATTCATAAAAATTGGCTTTTAACCTACATTTTGATTAACAAGATCTTGTGTAATATGCTTTGTCATTATAAAATATGTTTTAATTCTCAAATCTAAAATTCAATCCATTGTGATATCAAACGAAAACATTGTTTTTCTCACCTCTATTTTAAAATTGGTTTGTATATGTTTTGAAACATTTCAATCGACTATTTGAAAATTCAATCTGTTTTTTTTCTTAACTGAAATTTTATAAAGAATATTTCAATCGATTGTTTGAAAATTCAATCTGTTGTTTTTCTTAAGAGAAATTTTATAAAGAATACTTTTAATCATTCTTGATCACAAATTGTTTTTGCAAAACCCTATCAACTGAGATCAGTGATTAAAATTTGGAAAACTATAACTAAAAAAATTTTAATTAGTTGAATTGCAACTTCAATTGATTGTTTTTCTTGTCTATATAATTGAATTTGGTTCAATAATTGTTTGTTAAATTTCAATTGGTTGTTTTTCTTTTCAATCTGTTGCTTTTCTTCTTACTACTGTAAAAGAATTTTAATATTCTAGGCACATCTTAAAATTGATTTTCCAGCAAGTTGTTTGTGTTTTTAATTGATTATTCTATGTGTATTATGATCAATTGATATCTTTGTATATTGACTAATAAATATTTCCATTCTTTCCAAAAGTTTTACGAAAAGAATTAATAGTTCAATTCACCCCCTCTTGAACTTCAGCCTATATATAAATTTCAACATTTGTATCAAGAGCATATTCTAAAAATTATTCATGTGTGACCCAAAATAGGTGAAAATAAACTTCTATTTACAGATGGAGCCTCGATTAATAGGCCTCCAATATTTTGTGGTGTGAACTATCAGTTCTGGAAAGTAAGAATAAAAATATTTATTGAATCGATTGATTGTGGCGTTAGGATGCTATAGTTAATGGTTCATTTGTGCTTAAAGTTGTTGATGGACAATGTGTTGATAAATCATGGTCTGATTGGACTGATAGTGAGAGCATGAAAGCGCAATATGACTGCACTGCTAAAAACGTAATTTCCTCATCACTTAATTTGGATGAATTTTTTAGGGCCTCACAATGCATATCAACAAAGGAAATGTGGGATACTTTGGAAGTAATGCATGAAGGCACTAGCGATGTTAAACGTGCTAGAAAGCATGCTTTGATACAATAATGTGAGCTCTTCAGAATGAAGCAAGAGGCACAATTGAGGATGTTCAAAAGAAATTCACACATATAGTGAACCATCTAATCGGTCTTGGCAAGGTATTTGACAAAGAGGAGTTGAACATAAAGATTCTGAAATGCTTAGACAGAAATTGGCAGCCAAAGGTCACTGCCATTTCAGAAACCAGAGACCTTACCACCTTGACCACTACAGTGCTGTTTGGAAAACTGAGAGAGCATGAACTAGAAATGAACAGACTGGACGAGCAAGAGCACAGAGAAATAAAGCTAAAGGGGATTGTTCTCAAGTCTGCCGCTCAGAAAGATGAGAGTTATGATGGATGTTCTATAAGCCACAGTGACACAGAAATCTTGACACTGCTTACTAGAAAGTTTAGTAAATTCTTGAAGAAGAAACGAAAGGAGAAAAATCAACAAGGAAAAATGTACCCACCAATTTATCGACGGACTTATTCCGTCGATAATACTTAATATATTCAATGGCTAATTTCTTCAAGCCTGTATAAGACACACTTCAAAGATAAGAACAAGAAGAACCAGTTTTGCAAGTGCCAAAACTCTGTCCATTTTTCTCTACACCTATAAAGCTTTATAAGAACACATTTTGGCTTCAACCTTTTAGCAAACTAGCAGACAATGCTTATCCTTGTAATCTTTGAAAGATGTAATCTCTCCCTAGTAAGAAAAGTTAGTGATTTGTTGATTATAAAGACATTTTATTTGTCTTCAGCCGAAAGTGGATTGTTGAAGGAATACTTGGGTTAAGCCAAAAAGTGACTTGTTGAAAGAATAATTCAACGGGATCAACCAGGAGTGGCTACGATTCAAAAGAATACTTGAAATTTTTAGCTAGGAATGGCTAAGTGTTAAAGAATACTTAGCGAGATTAGCTAAGAGTGGCTACGACCCAACAGAATACCTGTATGGGGTTAGCTAGGAGTAGTTGTGATCTAAAAGAATACTTGTTTGTAATTCACAACAATAGTCTGCTCAGTCGAACGGGACTAGTTGGTCAAGAGTTAGATGTGATATGTGTTATCAGACGAACAAGTATAAAAATATTGGGTAATCATTCTTCCTTTAATCTTTTACTTTGAATGTTTTACTTGAACTAACTTACGAAGGTGAATATTTTGTAGCTAAGTTTGTGAAAATCTTTGTCAGTTCGTCTGAATATTCATAAAACCTATCATCTAAATACGAATTATCAAACAATACTTGCAAAAAATAATGAAAATTTTTAAAACACAATTCAACCCTCCATTCTTGTGTTTTTCCTATTTTTCACACAGTTAAAAATCTGAGAATTTTTTTTTGGAATGTAGCCAATCTCGACTAACCCTCTGGCTATAACAAAAGTCTATTTAAAGAGTGATCTAAAAGATCACAACGGTTTGCTCACCAGAAAAAGTAGTGCTTTATGATTTATATAAGGTTTAAGATCTCTACCAATTTGCTAATGAACACAACAATGTTTTTACAAAGCTTTCTAAGACTCAGAGAATAATTTCAGCAGTGTTTCAACACTTTGCAAATTATAACTCATATTCTTCTTATTCTTTTTTAAGGATGCCATTAAATAAGCATAGAAGAAAAAAATCGTTGCAAATCTTTTTCTAGTCGTTGAGTAGCTTCAACATATATGAAGGTCTTTCTTCGTCTAATCAGCTTAAATGTAGAGAATGTATTAAATGCACTCCATGCATGTATTAAACGATCTTCTCCTCTTGAAGCAACATATTTTGTTAGAGTGTGTAAATCACATAACCATACAAAACATTTCTTATCAGACAGAAATAATGGTTGAACTAAAATTGGTTTTATATCAATCTAAGGTATTGGCTAGACAAAAGTCTAAAAACAAATGGATGGAAGAGGGGATATTAACTCAAGGTTTTTTCATAGATTAACCAACCGAAGGATGGTAAAGAACAACATCGTACCACAATTGAGAAGATGTAAACAGTTAATGATAAATATATTTCTAACTTTGACTCAGATGCTTTAGTTGATATGTCTTGTAGTTAATTAATTAACTTCTTTCTTTCTCAATAAAAAGTCTACCAGTTCTTATTAAATTAATATGTTACCTTAAACCTATTTAAATAACAAGTTAAACAAATTAGACAAAAAAAAAAATTGATTGTTCTATTTAAGTTACATTATTCTTATCTAACCTGAATATTTTGCGGACTTTTTCTGTCGGTGCATTAGTAAAATTGATATTATCTCAAACTATAACTCATGTTTATCTTATTTTATAGTGTAAAATAGAAAATATTACAGAAAAATTGTTGTTTTTCCAATACATTTCTTATATTTTAGCGTGCACGATTTCAAGTCTTACATTCGGACTCTTGTGAGCATTGTTGTTCTAAAAAAAACATTATTTATAGTTTACATAAAGAGACGATTTAGGCAATTTTTTTGCCTATATAAAGGCACGAAGTAATAGCAGAGTCTCATTATACATTTCAAGAGCTTCTTTTGTGAGAAATGGAAATGAAAGCTGAGATTGTATCTAAGGACATACTAAAGCCATCATCTGAAACACCCAATAAGCTTCCACAGTTGAAACTCTCCCTCCTCGACCAATTGGCTCCTCCATTTTACGTCCCTATTCTCCTCTTTTACTCTGCTTCCGATGCCACACACATCACCACAATCTCTCACAACTTGAAGGCTTCTTTATCAGAAGTGCTCACTCTCTATTACCCCTTCTGCGGAACCCTCAGAGACAATTCAAGCGTTGAGTGCAACGATGAGGGCGTTATTTTCACCCACTCCACAGTCCCCATAGACCTCTCAAGCATGCTCAAAAACCCTCATCTTCACCAGATCAACCAACTTCTCCCATTCGATCCCTACAATCCTGCAAGGGAAACTCTGCTAGGGAACATGGCAGTTCAGCTGAACCAGTTCTCGTGTGGGGGTGTTGCACTTGGCGTCTGCTTCTCACACAAGCTCGCTGATGCTTCCTCAGCAGCTTCCTTCCTCGCTGCTTGGGCTGCAACCTCAAGGTACACATATAGGTTAGAGATTCCAAATCAATCATCCATATAACTAAAACATATGAACCTCGAAGACTCATTTTTAAGCGATGTGTTTAGGGTTTAGGTTAGAGATTCCAAATCAATCATCCATGTAATTAAGACATATGAAGCTCGAACACTCATTTTAAGAGACATGTCGTGTAGTGATATAATATATAAATCTCTATCTCCCTATCTCATATTTTGAAAATTATAAGTTTCTAGGTATATTTTTTCGTGTCGTATATATGTGCTAATATTATAAATAAAGGATAAACATTATTTTATAACATACATAATATTGTGTGATTAAGTTGAATTTTTGTAGAAGGGACAACACTTTGATGATGCCACCTCAAATGGAAGAAGGGGCGCTGGTTTTTCCACCAAGGAAGATAGAAATGGACATGACACGTGGCATGGTGGGCCACGAAAACATTGTCACGAAGAGGTTCATGTTCAACTGGACCAACATATCTAGACTGAAGCAAAAACTGGGGAGCGTTGACTTCACCCCCACCAGGGTTGAAGCCCTGACAGCACTCATATGGAAATCATCATTGGAAGCGGCGAAAGCAAGTTCAGAGGAAGGAAAATTCCCCGCGTCTATGGTGTCCCACGCGGTGAACCTTCGCAGCAGAATGGCCTCAAATTTTTCGAAGCATTCGATGGGAAATCTGTGGCAACAGGCAGTGTCTCCGGTGGTGGAGGTGGAAGGAGAAGTGGGGTTGCGTGATTTGGGAGAGAGAGTGAGGGAAACGGTGAGAAAAGTTGATGGAAATTACGTGAGCAAGCTTCAGGGTGTTGAGTTTTTGAAGGTGATGGAGTCTTTGAAGGAAGCAAGAACAATGGCGGCGGAAAAGGGTGTTCCGTGTTATAGCTTTAGCAGTTGGGTGAGGTTTGGGTTCTATGAGACGGATTTTGGATGGGGAAAACCAGTTTACGTGCGCACCATTGGAGTGCCTATAAAAAACGTGGTGATTTTGATGGGTACAAAGGTTGGAGATGGCATAGAGGCATGGATAACCTTGACCACGCGTGACATGGTGCATTTTGAGCAAAATCCAGAGCTTCTTGAGTTCGTGTCGTTTGATTAACTTCTCGAGTTAAATAAGGTTTTTCAGTAACACCAAAATCATCTTTTATCTAAATTGGTATGGTATCTCTAAAATCTTTAATTCTCTTTCATCCTTGTATTTGATAAATATATTAATTTGAATCTTTTACTTAAATCAACATGTTAATTTCTATCATAATATATGTTATTAAATGATTACATCAATTTAGAAGCATTAGATTACTTTCAAAACTAAAATCGTATATTTATTAAATATTGGATGGAAAATATTAAAAGGTTTGGAGATACTAATTATAGTAGAGCTAATTTTGGAGTTACCAAAAATTTGTTTATCTCATCTTTAATGAAATATATGTTTTTTTCTTTTTTTCACTTTACGGCATATATAGGCTATCTTTGTTTCTAGTTGCTGAAAGTGTTACAATTGGAATATTGCTAGTAAGTTTTTCTGTTACTTATGATAACTGTTCATATTGTGAATTGTACAAGGTTAAATAAAGTTCCTGTTACCAGTGTTTTTTAAAAGTTTAAAATAAGTTTTTGTGAATAATGGTATTATTAGAAATATTTATCAAATTAACTTTTGATCATATCGATATGAAATTTTAAATAAAAGAATTATGAGACTTTACTTGGAAGAGGTGTTCAATTTTAAAATTGTTTTGAGTTTCATATTTAAAAATTGTTCTGCCGTTTAATAATTTTATATTATTTAAGACCGAAGTTAAACACAATTTAAATATATTTTTTCTTTTAATTTTTTAAAAATAAAATTGTAACAGAATTTTAAACTCAAGAACAGATAAAACTTCAAATACAGTTATTTAACTTGAATGATATTATGTTAAAAAAACTTAAAATTGAAATAAAAATAAATAAAAGAAGCTTGTCGGTTTGGCGCATTAGCCAAATTTATCCTTACATGCCAAAATTGATAAAAAATAGCATAACATTAAATGACAAAGAAAAGATCAAGAAGTTGTGGAAATACTTCTGCCAGTTTTCCATGCAGAAATTGCGCTTATGTATATATATATTTTCTTTATGAATGAGTAAATTTTAATTTTGGTTTTTATAAAATTATTATTTATTCTTATATTAAAAGTTGAAATTTATTCTTATAAAACTTCTTTTAATTTTCATCGAGAAAAAAAATCTAAAATTACTAATTTTTTTACAACTTAGATTCATTCACAACAAGATAAAATATTGTAGAGATCTAACAAATTGTTCAGAACTGTTACATGTTGGTATTGGATTGGATCATAGACACTAATGAGCGTATCAGGAATAATTACTGGACCTTACATTAATGAACAATGACCCTCTTCTCTCGTTCTATATAAGTAAAATTAACTAGATTTTTCATCCATTAATAACTATTGTGTGTGAAGAAAAAAGTAAGTCCCAAAATAAGTATAGTTAGTCTAGTTTTTTTGCATTATAAAAATAAATATTGTTATACTGCCAGATTTATGTGATATATAAAAGCTTTTACTTTACATTGTGCATTTTAATTAAATTTTATCATGTTACTAATTACTTTAAAATATAGATCTACATTAAAAAAAATCTTATCGATAGTAGATAATCTCTTCTATAATTTCTTTTGTCAACGCATGATCAGAAACTCAATTCTTGAGGATAGCTGAGAAATACTTGAGAAATTATTCACGCACGACAGTAAATAACATAAACAAAGTTACATATTTTTTGTAAAAGAAAAGAAGTTTCCTTTTAGAAAATGATTTGTTTTGAAAAGAAATTGTCTCAAGAAGTTGAAAAGAATAAAGGATTGATTTTGCAAAACTATTTTATCTTACATATGCATACCCAAAACTAGCACCCCCACAATGTAAACAGAATCAGTGGTCAATTTCTTAGCCTTAATCAAATATTCTCCGTGTAATTATTGCTCCTATATAATTTCAAACCCAAATGAGTTTATGTTCATCATTTGCTTTTTGAACGCAGCCATTAGTGGAAATAAACCAAAATATGGATTTGTGTTTTATAAGGGCTGAAAAAAACAACTGACCGCGCAAAGAGAGTAAATGAATGTTAAAAAAATCGTTCTTTTTTTTTTTCGAGGAGAATTCTGTATATAATCCGTTGGTAAATAAAAGTTACTGACATAAAAAAAATATGTTTATAAAATAGACGTAAGTACTGTTATCTATACTTTAAATCAAACAGTACAAAGCAAAGTTTTGCAATACTAAATTGCATCTTTACCAAATTAACATTAAATCATAACCACATCCAGTTTTAATAATAAAATAAAAATAAAATTCTAAAAATTTATAATTAAAATTAAGTTCTAACACGTAATCTAATCAAGTTTTAATAAAACTTCAAATTAAGATCTAATAAAACATATAAAATCAAGTTATATTAATACATAATATTCAAATCGAAAAGTTAATTAACCATATATAATCTAAGTTAAGTTCTAAAAATACATTTTAACTATATATAATCTAAATTAAGTTCTAAAAATACATTATTTAAAATTAATTTATGAAAAGAGATAATCCAAATCAAATACTAACAACACATATGATATAACTAAAATTCAAACAAAATATATACATAACTATTAAAATTGAAACATAATTCAAATGAAGAGTAGTTTGAAAATGTTTTAACTGCCTAATAATGAATTAATATCTACATGTTAGTCTTGTTCATGTTGATTTTATTATTAGTTGTGTTGTTGTGGTTTGTCTTATTGTTATTGAAATGTGTTTTGTGCATTGGGTGCAAAATCATTATAATATAATTATCAAATAACCAAGTTTACCATTTAAAAACGAAATATATTGAAATTGTTTACCATTTAAAAACGAAAGATATTGAAATTAAGTTGTAATTTGTAAGATAGAAGATTGTTTAAGGATCTGCGAAGGTGATGAAGGTCTCAACAAATTATAATTTGTATGATATGATTATGAAGGTTCTACCATGCAGCAAATTCTTTCATTATTTAGATTTAATCTAGTTTATTGGTGATTAAAATTATAATGGGCTTAGTGGCAAACAAATGAGTTTTTCTTAAAGGGTTTATATTGAACCAAGGAAATATTTGTGAAGATTGTTCTAGTAAAATTTTATTAAAGTTCTTAGACTATCCAACTTCATCAAATCATCCAGTAGAATATATGCATCTTCAACACATGTGATGGATAGTCTCAATGTCTAGTCTCTTAGCTTTTTATGGACACTAGTATTATCTAAAGTAGTTGCCTAAGTGACATTTAGTTCAAAAGTAAGAAACATTGTTCACATGTCTTTTTCGCATGTTTAGACGCATTTCAAAGAAGTTAGAGTTGTTGTTAAATTGTTGTCACTATTAGAGTGAGTTGAGTAAGAGTTCATTGTAAAAGAGAAAATCCATTTTGTAATCTTTATAATAATTAATTTTGTTATGGATGTATATTAAAATTCATTAACACTTCAATTAAACCATATTACTTTTGTATGTTGTTTCTTTCTTTTTCCTTCTTTTGTTTATTTTTTGCTGATTCTTTTGCGAACTTTTCTTTGTTATTGGTTTGCATTTATGTTTGATATACGATCTTGTAATAAGTTTTTTCTTTTATTTCAATAATAGACACATTTTGAAATTAAGTTAACTTAAATAATAAACTATAAATTAGTGATTTAACTGTGTTTCCATTAGTTACCAGTATTCATATAATCTTTTTGTCATGAACGATCATGGATGAGTCCAAAGTTCTTGAAGATGTTAACAATTAGTAGGTTTTATATTAAACTTTTTGTCATCTTCAATTCTATTTTGAATTATTACTTCTCTTTTTAGTTGTTGATTATTATAAGATGTGAAGATGACATTGACGTGTGACTTTATGATTTTTTTTTCTTGCAAAAATATAACTTTTTCTTCTTTGTTGTTTTGAGATTTGTGATCTAGTTATATTCAACCACAATTCAATGTTAACAATTTAAATAAAAGTATGTTGTGAATAACGAAGATTAGATACTTTTATCATGTATATAAATGTTCTTTTTAAGTAAATGTTTTTAACAACTATCAATTTTAAAGAAGATTTTTAACATTTAATCTTTGGAATGGTTATGTACGGATCTTTCTTATAGAGGCCTTTTGATTTGGGCAGTTGCTTCATGCATCTGATCATTTACTTCCTTCACTCATCATTGATAAGAACAGATATGTGTGCCCCTCTAGATGTATATAAAGGGATTTTGATTTTTGGCAATGGTTGCTTTCGTCGAAGGTGGTGGTCGATCGTTGCAGGTGGACGAGCAGAGTCGTCTTCTTTGTAGGTGAGTTTTCTATCCCATTTTATGCCTTTGTGTTTGGAAGTCCTGAGATATGTTTTGTGTTTGATTTGGATTTCATTTAGGGTTAATTTGGGTTGGATTTGATGAGGAAGGTTTGCATTGGTTACAGTTTATGTTAGGAGTTGTTCGGCGGTTGATTGGCAGCAATTTAGGGTTAACAACGGCGATATGTGACAGTAGCGTGAAGGTTGTGATATCCAGGTTCAGGATTTTTTTAACATTCGAGAAGCCCATTCATAAATATTTTTGGAATTGGTTTTCCATAATCAAATTTGCATTTTAAAAATTGTGTTCCGAAAAGGACATTCCAAAACATGTTTTTGGAAAGGGCTTTTTAAAACATGTTTTTGGAAAACTTGTTCCGAAATGGCCTTTCTGGAACATGCTATTTTTTTTAAAAAAATTACTTGGTTGAATTGGTTTGGTCAGGATCATGGTGAAGACTAGAGGGGGAGGTTCACAGACAAACCATGTACACCCAACTACATTTGTTAGGTGCAACGAGCATAGTGGTCCTTCTAACTTAGATAAAGCGCTACAGTTGAAGAACATGTAGCTAAACCTGTCAATGTGGTGGACGATGAAGTTTATCATGAAGGACCAATAGATAGATCCTTACTTCTGAATTTTAAAGATCACGTTGTTATGCAATTGTGGAATGGTGTGTTAAGTTGTGTGAATGTTGATTTATGTTAGTTTTATCACTAGCTTATTTTATGAAATGGAATGCATTTGTTATTATAGCATCATGGTGAGTTGACAATGGTATCTCATGGAAGAAAGATGAGTAAATTGGGTTTCCCGCATAAAAGAGTTCAACCAACCATTGAAATTATTTGGTTTAGGTGGTTGATTTGGGCTAGTTGTGAGACTACAGACAAAGGATTGTTGCCTGCTTTTGTAGAGAGGTAGCATAGGAAATCAAACTCATTTCATTTATTGTTGGGGAGATGGCCATCACATTAGATGATGTGTCTAGTTTGTTACACCTTCCCATTGTGGGCCAATTTTTTACATACCCTACATTAGATGCAGTTGGGGCTACAGATCTATTGGTTGAGGCCTTACGTGTTGAACGAGAAGATGCCTTCACAGAGACAAGACATTGTAGGCGTGGTCATGTATGGTTAAGCTGGTTGAGAGACTTTTGTGAGAATGCATGCAACAACCAGCAATGAACAGTAGTTTCTCGTGCATACTTGTTGCACCTAGTTGGATGTACTATCTTTATAGATAAGAGTGCGACCTCCGTTACTGTGACCTACATGGTTTTTTTTTATTGATTTGAGTGTTACTGAAGGTTATGCATGGACACCTACAACTCTAACATACATATATGAGCAGTTGGAAGATGCTAGTTACGCATCTACTAGACAATTAGCTAGGTATGCGACGTTGTTGTAGGTTAGTTTCAAATTTATTTAATTTCAATTTCAAATTACACAATATATTTATATTTCATATTGATTGGGTTAGCTACACTTTAATTATATACAGGCCTAGATTTACGAGCATTTCCCAACCATAGGACATAGACGCATTCGTGCAGACTACACGAAGGAACACTCCCGGTGCTTACGCTATCATGTTGATAGATTGTCATTCCTTGCCACTGTTCGATTTGAACTAGATAATATCCAGTTATTTGCTATCTGCTTACACATTACGAGGAGCACATAAAATCTCGGTCATTTGAATGGATCTGCTTGTTTGTTGGTGTCATCAGATTGGCCAGACTACGACAACTTCACTTGCCTGATCATGTCGTCTGTCAATATGGATATATGCAGATGATCCACCGCCATCTGTTGTCTTTGAAGGGGATCAAGCAACAAAGGAAGTGGACCGTCGGTGGCTAAACTTTAATGAATATGTTGTCCAAGATATGGGGGTGGCCCGTTATATAGGGGATTCCGTTGCAGGATATATGGAATGGTTTCGGTCAGTATCACATTCATATATCATTCAGATGGTTGAAGATGATTGTCCCCCTATCGATGCACCGGATGCAGGTGTAGCTGCAAATGCAGATGTAAGTCCTCAAGCTGCATCAGACAGAGCATCCTACCGTGGTAAGTACCTAAATTAAAATACTATAACTTATATGTTTAAAATATTGTCATTAACACTTTTTATTATCATCATAGGGCATTTGTCGTAGAATTGACAATAGTCATGTGGTTGAGGAAACTCCTGCATAGGATGGGACCCAGATAACCTTGATGCTAGCTAGGAGACCAACAGAACAAAGGGTTGTGTATGTGAGGTGTCCTAGACATAAACGACACTGATGTCTTTAGTTAGGGTCTGTGGATAAGTCGACTTATCTGAACTTGGTTTTTTTAAGTAATATATTTGGATGTATGTACGACATTATCTAACTTGGTTTTATTAAGTAATATATTTGGATGTTCTGATTTGAAGTGTTTATAACTTCTAAATGGAAAATTGGTAATATGTAATGTAACAAAAAGTCTAAAATACAATTGTCATCTAACTATTTGGAAATACAAATTGTAATTAACTAATGTCATCTAATTGACATAATTTGCATAAAAACTTGCATGCAACTAATGTAGAAGGAGGCCCAAGCTTTGGCAATGGGTTGACAGTGGCTTGACCATAACAAATCAGTTGGTGGAATTGGACATCCGTCTTGCAATTTCTCCTACATCAAATCATATAACATAAAACAATTAGTAATGTCAACAAATGCACATGTGGAATGTAATGTTAATAAATAAAGTGTACCTGTACAAAGTGATTTCCATATATGTGTCCAATTGAAATTATACGATGAAAGTTGAAGTTGGTGGGGGTTGTGTCCTCAAAGGGAAATTGTGATGGACTACTTTAGTGATAAGAAAACAACAATAACATTATAACGATTAGTAATAACATACCTCATATCAGGTATGGTCATCCAATTATTTGTTTCAACCTGCAACAAAATTGAAATTTATTATAATAAATGATAAAAGGTTTACATACAAAATAAAAACATCATTAAAAGTATTTCATTCATACCACAAACATACGATCCACAATAAGTGAGTTCTTCAAATATTCAAAGCAATGTTCACCTCTAAACAATTTAACATACTCATTACAACATTGACTAAGTTCCTTAAGTAAGATCATACGGACAACATCATGTAATTTCTCTCCTATACCCAATGATGCCACAACAACACGATATCCACAATGGCCATCAACTACCACATCGACAACATCAATAATATACGGATAAAACCCTGAAGGAAATTGCTCAAACATAGGATTGATTTCGAACGACGTATTTCTTCCTTCACTCCCTTGCTGGATTTCAAAGTAGATGAGCTATCATGCCATGAATGGAGGGTATCAACATGCTCAAAATAAGATGGTATCCAGTTAGTTGATCTTACAAGGTTTCTTACCCGACCCTTTTCTACCCCTTTTGTCTTTACTGGTATCTGGATATGTTATTTCACGCAATTTATTCTTGATCTAAACCTTACCCACAATATCCACCTCTTTGAAATGATTCAAAATGACATCAAACTCTTGCTGTATTGACAACTCAGCTGCATTTTCATCACATGAAAGATCTACAAAACTCAACTAGGTCCAAATCACATACAATGTTTGTAGGGGTATCCTATCTTCACCAAATTATGTCAATTCACAAGCATAAGGAAGACTATGAGTTGATCTAAGGTTGCAACTACAACGATCTTTATCAAAACCAACCTATTTTACTCTATCCATCTCTTCAACAATAAGTTGTAATACATATTCTGAAACAAATCCCAACAACTTTTTGTATGTTGAAACATCAAAATAAATGCCCCACCATATTAAAACTCTTCTCAAATGATTGTATTATGTTGTAAGAAAATCATCTTGTTCACAAAATCCTAACACAAGCATATGTCTCCCATGGAGGTCTGCAACATCCTTTTCAAATTTCAATGAGCAGCCTCGACCTTACAAACAAATTAAATTTTATTACATCTCTATTTTCAATTATGCTATACATTAATGTCAAAATAATACCAATGTACCTATTAATTGTTGTGTTACCTAAGTGCATCAACCTATCCGTCCATGCCTTCACAAATTTTTCTTTATGTGAGACTAGCCAAGTACCAATGATATAATCAACAAATATAGGCCATGGAGAACAAAAAACTTGAAATGCTTGTACATGATGTTCAAATTGAACAGGGTCATCACAATCCACAACAGATCCCCATGCTTCCATCACTTGATCCCATACCTCTATCGGATGTACAAAAAGTTTTACACTTTGCTTTAACATTTTTGTTAATATGAAAGCAACATAGAACATTTGTAACTTCAGGAAACATAATCCTATTGCATTCATTAGAGTAAGATCTTTGTCACTTACAATTACCTTAGGGTATGGATCAACTCTCATGAATAATCATAAGTCTCTCAAGGGCCTAAACAAAATTATTTTCACATTCAGCTTCAAGTAAAATAAATGCACCAGAAAATGTCAACCCTGTTGATGTAACACCAACAACCTCAATCAACGGCAACCTATACCTATTCGTTTTATAAGTATTATCCATCATCAACACAATATTGAACGAAATAAATCTTGCACCACATTAGTACTCTCATTAAACATACACCAATGAAGATACATGTTTCGCTCAAACAACATCATCAAATGTTGCATTTCAGTTTTGTGACCTCTACATGATCTTCGATACGTACTCATGACATTATAAACTTGGTATCGTCACATTCTTCTTATTACGTTCCTTTAGTCTTAACAAAATATTTCTAAAATTAACAGAAGTCTTTGTCATGTCAATAAGCATAGACTCTCATCTTCTGTTAACCTATCGATATATGGATGACCAACTAACGTCTTAGCCAAGTCGTGATTATTAAACCACAAACGACATCTACCATCCAACCTTTACCATCTTTCATAGATTTGCCTCGTAATCTAAAAAGACATTCACACTTCCTGTTTCCACTTTCAATAACCTCTAAGTCCTTTTTGTAACTCTATATTTCCCTCCTCTCTCACAGTTTTCCTTACTTGTTGTCGATTCCATGTATTTGACCTTAATATAACAATAACAAAGCAAAAATCAAACATAATCTTTCTTGCCCACTTCAACAATTCATCCCGACTACTAGATACCTACATAAACATATCATAACATCATTTTAATTTCCTCATATAGTCATCACATATTCACCATATGAAAATATTTTTCTAATCAGCAAATTTACCTTATATGTATTGAAAGCATTACTACAATCATTATGTGATACATTCAAGCTATTTGAATGTACCATGTCAACATTATCATCTCCAACCCCCACAAGTCTACCTCATCTGAAATGTCAGTGGAAAAACCTAGCTCAATGATGTCTCTGCAATCATAAAATTGTTGCAAAATCATAACTAGATGCAGTGATACACACATTCGGAAAGTCCTTTCCGAAAGTCAAAAAATGCATTCTAAGAAGTACTGTTCGGAAGTTAAGAAATACATTTCGTAAAGTACTTTCTAAAATTCATTTAGGAGGTGTAGAGATGTATTCTGGAAAGCTCTTTTCAAAAGACAAAAGTGTATTATGGAAAACTCTTTTTGGAAGACAAGAAAATGCATTTCGGAAAGCCTTCTCCAAAAGAGTTTTTTGACTTCCATAAAAGGCTTTCCGAAATGCAACTTTTGTCTGCTGAAAAGAAATTTTCGAAATACATTTTTGTCTTTCAGAAAGAGATTTCCAGAATATCCCTACACCTCAAATGGCTTTTGAAATCCTCTTTCCAACACTATCTTCTAAAATTTGATTTTCAAAAGATTGTAACGGTTTCGAACGTGAATATAAAACCAACAACTCATCCACACCGCCTTTCCTTAACTCTAAAACAACCCAAAGTCATCACAACAACTCTCTCAAGAAAACTACCACCACCTACTACCACTGCCGCCACCGAAGTCCATTCTGCCCATCATCAACCACAATGGACCTCATCCTTCATATAAAATTGTCAAGGACACAATTGAAATTTTAAAATTTGATGGAATGCATGAAGCAATTGTCTTTTATTTGTGGACTTCTTTTATCCTTAATCAAGGTTGAGTTAAATTGATAGTTCTAATTTTCAAAAATACATATCTCTCAATCTATTAGACAAATTAACGTCACAAATAGCATATCACGAATTTTTCCTAAAAAGAATATAAAAAATAAAATCAACTCCTCTATAAATTAAAAGTAATTTATATACAAATTAAAAATAAAATTTAAAAGATATATTAGAAAGTTTAAACTAATTTTAACTTATTAAAAAATAATTTCAATGTTTCTGCTCTCTTGAAAAGTATTTGTAGAGGAATTCGTCAAATATACTCATGCATCTACATTGTTTCATTAGCAACTGTCCCAAATGTTGGAGCCAATTCCTTGCATTAGCAAAATTTTGGTAGAGCACAATCTACCATTTTCACAAATGAGGCTGCACCTTACTTAGAAGAATGGTGTTCAAAGCTCTACAGAAACTAAGGAGAGTTTCTTCCTGCACCTCCATAGCATTCATAAAAAGTTAAATTTATTATTAAAATTAAATTTAAAACCAAAAGCTACCCTTCACCCCCCTTCATCCCCAATTGAAACCCTTCACCTTCTCCATTCATAGATTCTAAGCACCCTAAACCTTCTCGTTCACAAATCCTGTGCAATTGTGCAAATTCGAATGACATGCTAAAGAGAGAGAAATGATGGCCTTTAATTTGGAATCGCGCAAAGCAACAATTCCCAGGGCTCGCCAACATGAGATCCTATTGGCTTTGGTATCACCGTTTTTCAATGACTCCGAATTGAACGAATTGAATTGTTTTGCATCTAGCACTCCACATTCATTCAGGCAAAAGTAAGCAAAAGTAAGCAAAGGTGTATTGGAGTGGCAGTGAACGGCGGTGAGAAGAGAGTGAATTCTTTTGAAAGTTTTACAGGTTTCCGGATTAACATAACTTTCAGATTTTACTGCCTTTAGGATTTAAAATCTGTAAGTATATATGCAAAATGTGTATGCTTTCCGAAAATCATTCTAAATATATTTTTTCTTACGGATTCTACAAACACGAAATTAAATCTTCTTTCAGATTGTAGAAAGCAAATATATTTTTACAATTCAAAAGGTGCAGGATGATATCATGAAGGTGCAGAAAGAAGCTCTCACAACTAAGAGAGCAAGAAATCAGCATGGGCCAAGAGACTATAATGGATCCGTCAAGTGAAGGCCTTTCTTTCTGCACCGTAATCGTATGGGGCTGCACATCTTGGGCAGGGAATTACCAATATGCCCTTACTCAAATATGTAAAATAAACCTAAAATATTCATTCCTTCCCTCTTCATCTTCTTTCCCTTCTCCGGCAGCCGCTGTGTGCACGCCCTTCTGCCGGAACTGTTTACCGCTATTAGGAACTGCCTTATTATTTTGAGTTATTTTATTTTCGTTGTTGTGCATGTATATTTTATATTGGATAATGTGGAAAGTTTTTACATTATATAATCTAAAATATAAATTTTCATTTTAAAATGTACAAACATAATTTATATTTTATAATAAAGAATATATATTTATTTGTTCCAAAAGATCTCACAAAGACTCAAACTGAATACGAGGTCAGAACAAACTCATTGAAATCACACCATCAATGACCAAGTATCCCCAACAGCAACAAGCACCACCAAGCCTCACTACCAAAGTGTCACACAACCTTTATAAATATATCTAAACACTCCAACACCAACACACTCAATGCCCACCACAATCAATTTATTTTCAGAAAAAGGTAAAATTGGAATTTTGAAACTTATGGGGATGCAGCTTGAAATCATAGGGTGCAGGAAGAAAACCATAATGTCCTGTTCTTTCCGTGTTATTTTTAATTAGGCTCTCCAAAAGTGATGAATTACATCAAAATTATGTTTCTCAACCATAACTTCAAAGCGGGAGTATGGATGTGAACATAACACTGAATCAAAATAATGCAAGCGCTGCAAATCACGATAAATGAAGTGTGAAATCATAGAATTTGGACAGTTCATGAATCTCATGGGCAGAAAAATGAAGGTGCATGTGGATGAAGAAATTTAATTTAATTTGTTCATAAATGAGAGTAATGCTGAAAAAAGATGCTAATAATAGCACTATGCATGCATGTGTTAGATGGACGGATCTAGAAGCAATGTGAAGCAGAAGAAGAATTGAAAGAAGCTTTCAGTCGTTATTCAACGTTTGCTCTTATTTCCCCCTATTTTGTGGAATCCCTCCTACTCGAGTATAGAATATGTCTTCGATTATAACACGGTCTTTGTACCTATTATGGAACTGCTCTATAGAAACTTTACCAAACTAAAGAAAAATGGTTTATGATGAATATGACAAAGAATTTGAAATTTTCTTCACCCATCAAGAAAAATAGAGGCTTGCCAAAAAGATTCAATATGTATGGAACATGCAAAACAGTAATGTGAACTCTTGCGTTTTCATCATGTATGGTAATGGACAAGGGTAAAAATGATAAGGCAAGTGAAATACAAGAGATATCTTCTCTACATGAGGCTCATAAATTAATACCGCTTTCTCAGGGTTATGTCCACGTTTCCAAGCTTTACATATTTCGGTTCCTGGTGTAAAATATTGAACCTTCGGTTTAGTAGAGACGTTTGTCATGTCAGATCATGTTAAAAACTACTAAGAAATGTTGAAAATTTCACACAAAAAAACCTAGGTATCGAAGAAACAGATAGCTTTGTTGTTGCTCTATCGATAGTTAGGTCTAAGTGCACGTCCACAATAATATGGTAATGTTCCAACATTTTGAAGCTTAATGATATCTCAAAAAACAGTCAAATAAATTGTTACAAACAAGGACAATCCAATTGATAATTTGATTTCATTCTCGCCTGAAAAAAAAACATATATATATATATATATATATATATATATATATATATATATATATATATATATATATATATGTATATGTATATATTATCCAGAAGAAAAAGATGGAATAATGAAAAGGTTCTTATGCATCTATCA